>Ga0155638_1151_pt1 | contig 19658 bp, 9 predicted proteins | sample RifCSPhighO2_12_FD_107295 | JGI IMG/M metagenome (GOLD analysis project Ga0155638, IMG submission 107295) | Verrucomicrobia bacterium RIFCSPHIGHO2_12_FULL_41_10
CGAAGCGATAGGAGAAGCCCTGGGAGTTTTGGGAAAAAGAGCTGTTAGTGCAAAAGGGCCAGCAGTTGAGGTGGCTTCTATTTTAAGCATCTCTTCGAGCCAAGTTCTAAGATTAAGAGGAGGAGGGCCTAAAAAATCCCAACCTACGGGAAGACTTAAAAGCACCGGAGATACTAGTGAGGAAGAGGATGGAGATGCCGATCCTGATTTAGAATCTGAGGAGACTTCACCAAAAAGCGGAGAGGTTAATAAATATCTCAAGAATGAAATTATCAATAATATTTATACAGAGTGCCTTGCAGAGGTAGCAAAACTAACACAAAATGGTAGAGCCACGACAGAGAACATTTCTAAGGAAACCGATGAGTGGGCTGCCGCGGAAAAAGCAGCTCTACATTCTAAGGGACAAGCAGAGAGACGCTTGGGAAAAGCCCTGCGAAAAACTGAGGAAGCTCGACTTCTTGCAGAGGAGGCAAAACGAAGTGCTAAAGAAGCAGCGAGAGTTCTATTACAAGGAAGTGCTGCGGAGCAAGCGCTTATTACCGCAACAGTGAATTATGAAAAAGCACGGGCGGCTTATACAGCTGCTGATTATGAATCTAAGAGACTTGTCGGCCTTCTTGCGGAAGCTCAGCTTGAAACAGCGGATGATGTTCTTCATGCCATTAGTGTTCGTAATACTGGACAACAGGCTGCTGCTGAAGCAGAGCTTACGGAGGCTAAAGAAGCTGAAATGGCAGCTTATCAAGCCATCGAGAGAGTAAAAGCTGATGTGGAGGCTAAAAAGGATCTTTTAAGCAGTGCTGAGGCCACTCTGAACAATGCTAAGAGAATGGTAAATGGAATGAGTCCAGGATCTCCAATGACTGCAGCTCAAAGGCATGCTAAAAAAGAGATAGAGTTTGATCAAAAAATTGCTGAAGAGGCTTTAGCTAAAGCTAAAAAAGCAGAATTAGTGGCTAATATTGCTAAAAGTAAAGTTTATGAGAAGAATTTTGAGAGAGAACTTACGGCCTACCATGAGGCAGAAGAGGCATGGATGGAGACTATTGCAGGGTATAAGGCTGCACTTGTAAAAGCTCACGAAGCAAATCTTGATGATGAGGAATTAGTGGCTGCTCTGGCTAGTGCAGAAGTTCATCAGGCTACGTGGAGAGCTGATAGTCGTTGGGTAAAAGCCAGACAGGCGGATCAGGCTGTTGCTTCTGGACTTTCTCTTGATCAACTTAGAGTTGCTGCAGAGGCTTGGGCTCATACCGCAAAGGGATATCAGATGGCCCTTGAAAAAGCAACGAGAGCTCATTTAAAATGTGAAGAACTAACAGCCTCTCTTCATCATGCAATGAGTGCTCAAGAAAGAGTAGTTGCAGCTCAAGTTGAATTCGAAAGACAATTGAGAGAAAAGGTAAGAGCAAAGGCAGAAGCAGAAAAAAAAGAAGCAGATCGTCTTGCTCAAGAGAAGGCTGCGGCAAAAGTAAAAGCTGAAACACAGGCTGCTAAAGAATTAAGTGATGCTATTGATGTTGCTGGTGTCGCGTGGGATCAAGCCGTTGAGCTTACTCGCCAAGTTGATGTTGCTAAAGCATCAGCCGATAGAACTAAAACGGAAAACTCCTATAAAGAGGTGAATCGCTTTGCTCAAAATGCTTCTGCTGCTTGGGTAAAAGCAACAGAAACAAAAAGAGTTGTCCTATCTAAAACAACAGAAATTAATAAAAAAACCTCTCTAAATGATAAAATTCAAACAGCAATAAGTCATAAAGCACAGTATGATAGGATTGCTTTAGAGGCGCTTGCCAACGCTCAAGAAATAGCCAAGAAAGAAGCAGCATGCCTTACTAAAGAAAAAGCTGAAGCCCAATCCGCTAAAGAATTAAGCGATCTCATCGTGACTGCTAGTGTTGCTTGGGATCAAGCCAGTGAGATTGCTCGTAATGCTGATACTGCTAAAGCATCAGCCGATAGTACTAAAACGGAACGAGCTTATAGTGAACTATATCGTCTTTCTCAAAATGCTGTAACTGCTTGGGTTCAAGCTGCAGAGACTAAAAAAAATCTATTATCTAAAGTTCCAGAAGCAGATAAAGCTTCTTTAAACACCAAAATTCAGACAGCACTTAGTAAAAAAACTCAATATGAGCAACAGGCCATTAATGCTAAAACAATGGCTGAAAAGGAAGTTGCTAATAATAAAGAAGCTGCTGCAGAAAGAGAAACTAAAGAAAAAGTAGAAAAAGCTTTTAATAATGCAAATAGGACGAAGACAGAAGCTGCATGGGTAACCGCAAAAAATCTTGCTCATACTGCTTATTATGATGCTATTGGGAAGAACGATAGCTATCATTTTTTCAGCAAAAAAGAAGAAGTAGCTGATGCAAAAATAAAATTTCTTAAAGCAAATATTCCTTTGAATGCTGTCTTGGTAGCTGCTAAGCGTTTTTTTGCTACGCCTCAGTATATTGTTGATCGTAGGGTTGATATAAGTGTATATTATAGACCCTGTGATCAAGAGCAAAATTTTGATCGCGCATACAAGGATCTAGAAGATGCAACAAAAATATTTAGGAAATATATAGAAGATGGAAGTAATTACCGTAACCTTGATATATCTGTTTTTATTTCAACATATTTTTCGGATGGCTCTCTTTGTCAGGCTATAGAAGCTGCCATTAAAGCTGCTAGCTCTGCAGGATCCGCTATTCATTCTCTTAAATATTCTCGTTATGGTATATCGTCTAGGGATGGGAATTGGAATACAAAAGGGAGGAAGCAGAGGGAAAAGGTTATAAATTGGACAACATATGTTCATCAAGCTGCAGAAAAAGCAAAAGCTGCTTGTGATAGTGCTGTTGGTACTATTTGGGAGGAGGAAGTTCAAAATCTTTCTGCTTTTGTGATGGAGGCTGCTCATGCAGCAGATTTAGCAGCTGATCAAGCAAGATCCTTCGCTGAAGCTGAAGCCAAGGCTAATGGTCAATGTCATATTATGTAGAGGTAAGCGTTCACATCCCCTCCTTCGGAGGATGGATCTGAACCAAATGAATCGATTACGAAGTTGTCGTCTAAGGGGGCGTGAAGAAGAGATATTTAAACTTGTCTGGCATTGTTTTTTTATATAGAGTGCCATTGTTTTTTAATCATACCTTGATCAAACCAATGAATATTCTCCTATCTCTTAGCATAGTCAGCCTAACTTTTCTAAGTCCTCATAACCTTTTAGCAAAGGATGCTAATAATCAGGTTGAAAATAACAGGTTGGAAAACAGGCTGGAGGAAGCTGAAAAATTAGGATGTGACTCTGCTCCAATCTCCAATCTTCCATCTTCTATCTCCTATTTGGGCGTAACGCCCAAATTGATGATGAATCCATCAACGCTTGAAGAGGGAGCCGAAGCGATAGGAGAAGCCCTGGGAGTTTTGGGAAAAAGAGCTGTTAGTGCAAAAGGGCCAGCAGTTGAGGTGGCTTCTATTTCTAGTAACTCTTCCAATCAAGTTCTCAGATTAAGAGGAGGAGGACCTAAAAAATCCCAACCTACAGGAGGACTTAAAAGTACTGGAGATACTAGTGAGGAAGAAGATGATGATGCATCCGATGCTGATTCCTCTGCTAGTGAAGATAATAGTGCAGATATTAATGACGTGCTGAATACTCATATTCAAGATGCCATCGAAACAGAAGGAAGGGCTCATGTTGCCAGCAATTTACTTGAAAAGAGCTTGCAAGCTAAGAAAGAATTTAAAAAGCAACGTGCTCTAGCCTCAGGTCGTGCTGATGTAGAAACGCGCTCTGTAAGTTCGGTAGACAGCACCTGGATTCAGAATACCTTGTATAAGACAGCTCAAATGAAACTTGGAGCTACCCTTAAAAAAGAGCAAATTGACCTGCAAAATAATGGTAGCCACAGTCCTTCGAGTGAGGATCAAGGATTGGCTGCAAAAGAGAAAATGGCCTCGTTACGTTTAAAACAAGCCGGATTAGCTCTCACAAAAGCTCAACGAGCAGAAGAAACGGCTAAAACCCGTTTAATAACCGAGGAAGGTACTCACAAGGAAATACTCGCTGATTCATTTGCAACGCCATTGGATCAAGAAAACTCCTCGCTCAATATAATTTATCAGAGGGCACTTGTAACGTATGCAACGAGTGATCATGAGCTCAAGAAATTGATGAGAGATCTTGCTGAAGCTAAACTTGGCACAGTGAATGCGGAACTGATGGTCCAGGAGGCACAGCACATTGAAGGAGATCTTTCCTTTTTGAATGAAGCGGAAACGGGCCTGGAGGTTGCAAAGGAAGCGGAAGAAGCGGTTGAAGCAGTTACAGACCCTGTAGCGAATGAGGCTGCATCGAGAAATTCTTGGTGTGAGGCCCTCAAAAGAGCATTCGAGACGACAATTGCAACTAATACTTTAAGGAAAAAACTTCAATCTTCAGTATCACTATCTTCTCCTTCATTGCGTCAAATAGGGAGCGATATCATTCAAGAAACTCAAGCTACAGAACAAGCTTGGGGTGAAGTTGTGGATATATGCAATAGCGCTCTGGATAAAAAACTTGACCTAAGGCTTAAAAACGCTTGGGAAAAAGACCTTGAAGAAGCGGTCAATCAACACGCTCTTTGGCAAGTAAGAGTTCTTTGGTCGAAGACAAGGAAAACAGCAGAGAGTTCTAAGAGCTCCAATATATCACAAGATACTGCTCTCCAACAAGCAAAGGAAATAAACTCCGTTTATGATGAGATGGTCGCAACAGTGCAAAAAAAACAGAACGAGACTCCTGCAAGGTTAAAATCTTGGTGGAACAACGATCTTCAACAGATAGAAGTTCAGCGCACAACTCACCAAGCAGAGCTCGCAAAATTGAAAGAAGCAGAAGTTCGGATAAAAGCAGAGGCTGCGGCAAAAGCAAAAGCTGAAGCACAAGCTGCTAAAGAATTAAGTGATGCTATTGAGATTGCAGGTGTTGCGTGGGATCAAGCAGTTGAGCTTGCTCATCAAGCTGATGCTGCTAAAGTATCAGCCGATAGAATTAAAACAGAGAACGCCTATCAAGGAATGAATCGCTTCGCACAAAATACTTCTGCTGCTTGGGCAAAAGCAGAGGAAATGAAAAGAGTTGTTTTGTATAAAACCACTGATGTGAATCAAAAGACTTCGTTAAATGATAAAATTCAGGCAGCTATAAACAATAAAGTGCAGTATGATAGGCTTGCTACAGAGGCTCTTGCCAACATTCAAGAAGTGGTAAAGAGAGCGGAAGAAATGAAAGCTCAAGCAGAAGCAGACAAAAGGATAGCTGCAGAAAAAGTGAGAATGGAAGAGATACGTCATCAAGAGGAGGCTAAGGCTGCTCGAGAGAGAGAAGCTGCTATGCAATTAGCTCAAGAGAGAGTGGCATGGTTAGAAATTCAGAAGAAAATTAAGCCTGAAGTAATAAGAAAAATGGGAGAAATAAGGGAGAAAATTGCCTTAATAGAGGAGCAAATAGAAAAAGCTACAGAAACCTATCGACTAGCATGGGAGAGAGTTGAAAGAGTGAATAATAAATGGATGGTGAAGAGTAGTACAAGAACAGAAGCCAAGGAAACAGCAGAGAGATCAACAGCTGATTTGGAAAGAGTGAAAGTAGAAAAGGGAATTGCCGAAGCTGATTTAGCAAGATGCCAAGAGCTACTCACAAGATTAGAACAAGGACCGCAAGAGAAAGCGAAAAAATCTCAAGAAGCGCGATTAAAAGCCCAAACCGCAGTAGGAGATAGTTTATCCTGTTGGAAAGAAGTCATAGAGTCTTTGGAAAAAAGTGCTGAATATTGGAAGAAAGCTTCTGAAATTCAAACTACTCTAGCTGTAGACTACAGTTTGGCTGCAATCGAATCAGAACAAGCCGCTGAGTATAGCAGAAAAGGCGCCGAAGCGTATACAAAAGTGATAGGACAGGACAAAAAATGGCGCGAAGGAAATCGATGGAAAGAAGCAGGTAAATCTGCACAGTATAGTGCCGATTGTAGGATCCAAGGAGTTGAAGCACAACGCTTAGGAAAACAGGCAAATGTTCAAGAATACGCTGCAGCAGCAGAAAAATTGCAACAAGCGACAACATTATTTACTCAAGCCGTGCAATTGCTATTGGAAGGAAATGAGAAAGAGCAAGATATATTATGGAAGCAAGGTAACTCTCTCCAATTAGAAGGGATATGCAAAAAATATAGACTTCAAGGAGTAGAAGCGCAAGAGGTTGGAAAAACAACTCTTGCAGCAGCCTACCACGAAGCCGCAGCAATCTCCCAAAGAGCTGCAGATCAGTGGAAACTCTACGTCCAAACTTTTGCCGCAGGAAAAGAGAGCGAGGCTATTAGCTGGCAGAAGGAAGGCAGCTCCCTCCAATCAAAAGCCGACTACTGTGCCAAAGCAGCTGAAGCCCAAGAAGCAGGGAAAGCGACGCTCGTAGGAGGTTATGGAGAAGCCGCAGCAACCTCCCAAAGAGCCGCAGATCAGCATAAACTATCAGCCCAAACCTTTGCTGCAGGAAAAGTGAACGAGGCTATTAGCTGGCAGAAGGAAGGCATCTCCCTCCAATCAAAAGCCGACTATCAAGCCAAAGCAGCTGAAGCCCAAGAAGCAGGGAAAGCGACGCTCTCAGGAGGTTATGGAGAAGCCGCAGCAACCTCCCAAAGAGCTGCAGATCAGCATAAACTATCAGCCCAAACCTTTGCCGCAGAAAAAGTGAGAGAGGCTATTAGCTGGCAGTGGGAAGGCAGCTCCCTCCAATCAAAAGCAGACTACGGTGCCAAAGCAGCTGAAGCGCAAGAATGCGGCAAAACAACGCTTGCTGCAGCCTATCGCGAAGCCGCAGCAACCTCCCAAAGAGCCGCAGATCAGTATAAACTAGCAGCCCAGACCAAAGCCGCAGGAAAAGAGAGTGAGGGTGAGAGTTGGTCTTGGGAAGGCTCTTCCCTCCAATCAAAAGCAGACTACTGTGCCAAAGCAGCTGAAGCGCAAGAATGCGGCAAAACAACGCTTGCTGCAGCCTATCGCGAAGCCGCTGCAATATCCCAACAAGTTGTAGATCAGCATAAACTGGCAGCCCAGACCAAAGCCGAAGGAAGAGATAGTGAAGGTAAGAGTTGGTCTAATGGAGGTGTCTCCCTCCAATCAAAAGCCGACTACTGTGCCAAAGTAGCTGAAGCGCAAGAATCCGGCAAAATAACGCTTGCTGCAGCCTATCGTGAAGCCGCAGCAATATCCCAACGAGCTGCAGATCAGCATAAACTGGCAGCCAAGACTAAAGCTGCAGGAAAAGAGAATGAGGGTATTAGTTGGAGTTGGGAAGGTTTGTCCCTCGAAGCGAAAGCAGACTACTGTGCCAAGGCAGCTGAAGCGCAAGAATCCGGCAAAATAACGCTTGCTACAGGTTATCGAGAGGCCGCAGCAACTTCCCAAAGAGCCGCAGATCAGTTAAAACTATCAGCCCAAACCTTTGCCTCAGGAAAAGTGAATGACGCTATTAGCTGGCTGTGGGAAGGCTTGTCCCTCCAAGCGAAGGCAGGCTACCAAGCAAAAGCAAATGAAGCACAAGAAGCTGGTAATGCAACTCTTGTAGCAGGCTACCGCGAAGCCGCTGCAATATCCCAACGAGCTGCAGAGCAATGGCAATTAGCAGCTCAGGCTCATGCTGCAGAGAAAGTGGCTGTAGGTAATAGTTGGCAGTTGGCAGGCAAGAATTTCCAGCTTCAAGCAGACTACCAAGTAAAAGCATATGAAGCACAAGAGGTTAAAAAAACAGTGCTTGCAGCAGGCTATAGAGATGCTTCCTCAATATTTCAAAGAACGGCAGATCAATACGGAAGGGCCGCCCAGGTCTATGCTACAGGAAATATAAATGAGGGTAATAATTGGTATGTTAAAGGCAAGGCTTCTCAAGAAGAAGCAGAGACAATAGCAAAAAGAGCCGAGGAGAGGCAGGAGTAGAGGCAGCTATCTCAGGAAAGGGGTCAGGAAAAGGGTCAGTCCCTGAAATTGTAGAATTTGGTGCCACTCCATGAAATGGAATGGGGTTCAGGGTTCAAATTTCAAATCAACTTAACCTCATCTTCGACAGTTTGAAAAAGTGGAGTATTGATAATCAAATGGTTAAATTGTGTCAAAAAAGTGTTGGCACTACAAATTTAAAAATTTTTTAAAAATTGTGATTTTCTGAAGATGGTCGTTGACTCATAAAGCATGACACCCCGGGTATGGGGTCAGGCTAATAATATGGACTAATATTGACAAGGAATTTTTATTTTGACCGTAATGGGGATCATAATGAGGGTTCAAATATCAAATCAATTTTTATGAAGGAGCATTTGATTTAGAGTAAAATAGCAAAAAAGAAGCAAGGTCCTGGCGGGTGCTCGACCGAAAAATAGGGGTCAGGCTCTCGAATATTAACAAATAGGAACTTCTATTTTTAGAGTCATTGAGTGTGTAAAGTTCTCAGAATTTAATATGAAGCTTTTATTTTTTTGTCAATATTGCAAAGCCTGACCCCTATTTTTCTTGGCTCTCTCCAAGGATTGGATGAGAATAGGAATAGTGGTTGGTATTCAGAGATCAAATCAAGCCAAAAAATATTTTATAAAGAATGGATTGGATTAGAGATAATCGGATTAATAATAGACTATTAATTAGGGGATCCCTTACTTCAGGCACCGCGTAACGGGAACTGAGTGGCTAAGAAATCACATCTTTTTTGCAGTTCTTCATTAAGAGTTATAATGATGGGATGTCGAATGCCTGTTTTAAATAATTCTGCACATAACTGAGCAGAAAGCGTCGGTATTTTGTGAAGGTATTCTTCCATAACTTGCTGTAATTGCGTGTTGGGATATTCACAGTAACGGGCCATTTTTTCAAAACGGTGAGGTGTTATTTGATCATCACGATAGGCAGTATCAATGCGCATTGAAAATCGCTGATCACGTGGTCGTGGTGTGTAGGGGAGTAGGCTAGCAATATCATAAAGAGGCGCTAAACGGACCTTGCCTCCAGCCCCTAAGAGCAGACTGTAATTTTTCCCATGAGCATCAGAGCCAAGGATCAGATAATTAAAAATGATGGCTCGCATGAAACGATCTCGATCTTCCTTCGGATTGCTTGATTGATTCAACAACTTCATAATGGTAGGAATACCTGGACCACCCATATTTTCATATTTTTGATTGGGATGAATTGCTAATGCTTGGCAGATGTCCTCTTGATGAAGACGAAAAATTTCTCCGTTTCTTTCTATACGATCATATCGTGTTACGACGATAGCACTTGCTTTGCCAAAATGAACAACTTCGGAGTCCGCTGTTTCGAGACCAAGTCGGGCTGCAAGCTGTAAGCAAAAATGTTCATTTTCAACATGCCCATTAAGGTCAGGGCGTGGAGGTTTGAGGATGTGAGTAGTTGGTTCTTTTCCCCATGGAAGAAACCAGTGTGTGCCAATTTTTTGCAGAGCCGTTTTAGCTTGTGCTCCCGCTAATGAAAACTGCCCACGATCTTCGAGAGACCTTCCTAAAGAAGGATCTCTTTGAAGTGCAGAAATTCTTGCTTCAATTTCGGTAGTAGTTAATGGCTTCTTACCTCCTTGATGCACTTTTTTTAAACACTCTTCACGAACAAATCGCAGTGCGCCAGCACAGTCTTCTCCAATAACTCCTAGTAAGGCAAAAGGATTAGAAGCACTAATCTGGAATCGCGAAGCCCATCGTTCTAACAAGAGGTCATTATCGGGAAGTAATCCCCAAAGAAATGGAGAAATTTTGTCATGAAGATGACACTGTTCTGTCAACGGCATGGAAAGTGATAGAGGAATACCCGGGCCATTGAGGAGATAGGTCTCATCATAGCAAAATCGGAATTTGCCATTAGAACTACGAATAAGAGTGCCTATCAGACTCTCGTTGAGAAATAGATGAAGATGTTCTTCGTTCATAATTTCAGTTTATTAGCCGAATGACTCTTGATCACTTCATTGATATCTGGGTATTCATCATCACTATTCAATTTTTTTTTCTCATGCTGATGGGAAAGCTTTCCTGTAATATCGATTTCAAGCCATGTTGCAAGACGTAATACTTGACCAATCCATGCCTTTTGCTGACCACGTTCAACACGCGATACCCATGCTTGGGTTACTCCAAGTTCCTGAGCAACATCACGTTGGCTGAGTTTTTTTTGTCGTCGTGCGGCAACAATAAGTTGGCCTAGTTGTTGACTGCTTCGGATAGAAGTTTCTAAAACCATAGATAGGTGTTCAGATCCTTTTCCAAGGAGGACGGGTCTGAACCAAATGATTCGATTGTGAAGTCGTAATGTGATAAGTATACCATAGGATGATATTCAATAAGATGTCATTACTATATGATATTCTTTTGGATATCATATATCAAGATTATTAGTAACTACCAACGTACCGTTGGTAGTGTTGAAAGGACGCTTTGCTGCTAATTCATCTTCTCTTAAATATGAAAATTAAGATGGTAACAGTAAAAATGAATCTTCCAGATTAACTATAGTATCATTGTCCAAAAGAATCCTCCTTTAAACCCTTAAACATTTAAACCCTTAAACTACTATTCGGCCTGTTGGCCGAATAGTCACAGTAGACCTCGATTCTTCCAGAGATAAGCGACTCCTGAATAGACAGTCAGAAGCAGGGTAATGCCGACAAGAATAGGGCCTATTTTTTCCCAAGAAAAAGTAATCCAGATAGATTCATTCCCTATCTTATTGCCAGAGAATTCTCTGGCTGAGAGAAGGCTAAGGTAGAAGAGGATGGTGATCAATTGCCAGGCAGTCTTATGTTTGCCGAGGCGTTCTGCAGAGAGCAGGATGCCTTGTTCTCCAGCAAGGAGTCGTAATCCTGTGATCAGAAAATCTCTCGCAATGATGAGGATAACGACCCATGCAGGGAAAGCTTGAAGTGGAATCAAACAGATAAAGGCGGCGGCGACTAAGATCTTATCAACCAAAGGATCCATTAAGCGACCAAAGTTGGTGTAGAGGTGGTAGCGACGGGCAACATATCCATCAAGCCAATCGGTGAAGGAGGCAATAGCGAAGATCACCAGCGCAATGCTTGCAGAGTAGGGTAGGGAGGATGATATGATTATGACAAAGAGAAGCGTCAAAAACAGTCGCGACAAGGTGAGTTGATTGGAGAGATTCATGAGGAGTAAACGTTCAGCTCCCCTCCTTCAGAGGACGGACCTGAACCAAATGATTGAGCTGCGAAGGTGTAGTGTAAATACATTGTATAGTTTGTTGAGAAGCTATTGAACAGTCTATTTCGACCTTTAGCTTTTAGTTTAGTGAACGGTTACAACATACATTCGTTCTGTTGGCCCGACGAATAGGAAAATCTATTTTTCTTGTGCAAAGGACGAAGATGTACGTATATTCTTATAGGTAGTAGTTCATTCCTATCTTAACAAACAATGCAATTAAGTTGCACTCCTTGTAAACAGGCTGACTATTTCATTCAGAGCTCGCCTCTGCAGGAGGTGAGCTCTGAACGATTGCCTTATAGGTACCGTTTAGATACTCTCCTTCCCAGGAAGTAGAGTTCGAGCGGTGACGCCCCCCACAGTTTCTCATGGTACGTTATATCAATATTATCTTTACATTTTTTCTAATCCTCATAACAGGGGTTGGATCAGCGTGGGCCCTTCCTTCTATGGCTGACGTGAAGGATAAGTTTTCGGGAACAACTTATAGTGATAAGGAATTTGAAGCGATGGCCTTGAAGTTGCGCCAGCAAGCTATTGAGTCAACGCGTTCTCCTCGTGTGGAAACAAAGCAACCATTGCTTGGCCAAGGATTCAATCGTTATCCTTGGGAACGAAATATTTTTACAACCGTATTTTGGATTGGAGAGCGACCAACAGCTCATAATCCGGTACCTAATGTGAAAAGTTCTTGGGATGCTAACTGGTGTCGTAATTTTGGAGGTTATGATAATCCTGATAGATCGGCGCGACACAACTTTATTCCAAAGGCTTTTGTTCCGAGACAGAATCCTTTCTATTGTGCTTTGCCCTACAATGATGTTACTCGAGGGAATACCAAGGCCGAGGCAAAAAAAATGATTCCTTGGTTTAAGGATCTCTTTGTAAAACCAGGGCAATCAATTCTTAAAGGACGTTGGATTGCTATTCATCATGCAGGACGCACATGTTTTGCTCAATGGGAAGATTGCGGTCCGTTCCGTACTGATCATGCAGGTTATGTGTTTGGTAATGAGCGACCACGACCCAATCTGAACCATGGTGCGGGACTTGATGTTTCTCCAGCAGTGAGAGACTATCTAGGAATGCAGCAAAATGAGTTTTGTGATTGGAAATTTGTTGAAGCTTCAGCAGTTCCTGATGGACCTTGGAAAAACTATGGAACAAACAATACCTTTTTACTCCTTCGCCAAGGTAAGGATTTAAAAGTGTATGATCCAAATAATGCGCATCGGGGTATGACTTCGACTAACAGTTCTGTGAAGCCAAGCCTCACAAGCACTCACTTAAAAAATAGTCCTGTGGGAGCTAGAATGACTCCTCTTTTAGGAGAAATTTAACAACCTATTTTTACCCTTTACTGAGGGGCAAGAAATTAACCGAAAAAGAACGTTCAGAAGAAAAAAATAGCCACAAAAGAACACAAAGAAACACAAAAAAAATCTGTATCATCGATAATCTTTTTACAAAAGAGAGTTGAGGTCTAATGAGCAATCGAATTAAATTTAACTTTACAAGTTTACCGCCAGATTTCTTTTTCTTGTGTTTCTTTGTGTTCTTTTGTGGCTATTCCTTCTGGTTTTCTGTTTATTTTCTTTTTGTTCGATAGCTTATTGCTGCCACTGTGACCAGTGCGAGTTCTAATCCAACAAATCCCAAAACGATGGGAAATCCACCTGTACCGAAACCATAACTGTGAAGGCCGGCGCCAAGGACGAAATTAACGCCGTACCATGCCATAAGGACGGAGAGGAAGGCCAGGATAGATCCAATGGCTAAGCCAAAACCACTCCAACGCCCCGCAATGCGTCCATGGAGAAGGAAGAGATAACCTAGAAGAGCAATCAAAGCCCACGTTTCTTTGGGGTCCCAATCCCAAAAGCGTCCCCAGGAGTAGTTAGCCCAGACGCCACCGAGGATAACTCCAGTGGCCAATAAAAAGACGCCAATTTGAAGGACGCGGTAGAGGTAATTATAAAGAGCCGCAGAGACTTTTTTATTCAAGATAATTCGGATTAATACTACATGAGCTATTCCTAATGAGAGGGCAAAGGCTGCATAACTTAAGGTAATGGTTAGCACATGAATGGTAAGCCAAAAGTTATCACGTAAAACAGGAGTCAAAGGATGAATGGAGGGGTCTAGGATCATGGGTTGACTGTCTGCAAGAATAAGGGAGGCGACTGCAACGGGAATGGCTCCTAAGAGAAAAATTCCTGCATGATAAACACTCTCAAAAATCAGAGCAAAAAGAATGGTTCCAAAAGCAACCCAGATAATCGATTCATACATATTCGTTACAGGAGGGCGTCCCGCAATAAGGATGCGAGCGAGGAGGCCCACTGACTGAAGAAAAAATCCACTTCCTGCTAAGAACCAAGCGACTCTAACTATTAGGCCAACAGGCCTAATAGTGGTGGGAGGTGGGAGGTGAGAGGTGGGAGATGCCGCTGGTGCGGCAGGAGATGGAAGAGGGGAGATGGAAGTATGGACTCTTGTCTCCTTTTCTCTTTTTGAAACTCCCTGAAAAAGGAAAAGAAGTAGTCCTGCTCCTGCATAAAAAATCCATGCCCAGCGGAAAGGATGGGTTTTTTGATAGATGACTTCTAGTTGAAGTTTCCAAGGTGGAACAGGATTGGGTGCTTCTATGCTTTGGAGTGCTATGCGGAGTTGTTCCACTCCTTGAGCTAAGGTTGAAGGGTTATTATTGCTCCACCCTTCTTGCATGAGGGTGAGGGCTTGCTGTGCTGCAAGAGAATTAGAGTTCTTTCGAAACTCTACTTCTGCTGCGAATTGCTGCGTCGCGCCGGTGCTCGAAGCATCGAGTAGCTCCTGTACACTCAACTTCTGTGGGCCGTCGACTCCTTGCACTTCATCAGCATAAGCGAATTTGGAAAGAACTCTGTTTTCTGATCTTTCGGCTTGTTCCCATTCAGGAAGGGTTGCCCATTTGGCACTTACTCCTTCAGGATTAGGAACAATACGAAAAATTGATCCATGATGGAGTTCTTCAAAGAGAGCCAATCGCATGCCAACATTCGAGGCTTCTTTTAAGAGACCTTGCAAGTTTTTGCGAGGGTCACGTCTTCTTTCCGTAGATGCTTCGGCAATGAGTTTGAGTAATTTTTCGTTATGATTGAGGAGGTCGTAGCTAAAGAGCTTTTGTTGAGAATCAAGACCTAGTGCCTCTTTGAGTGGTTTATAAGAGATGAGGATGAGTGGTTCTGAGGAATAGGCCAGCTGAGGTTTTAGCCAGAAAGAAGTGATGAGTGCAGGTGCAGAGATTTTTTTTCCATCAAGGAGAAGGCTTGTTTTTCCTGAGAGCGCGCGTAGCGTTTCTTCGGAAAAAACGAGGTATGGTTTACGACGGCCCCCTTCCTGGATGGGAAGCGTTTCAAGAGTGGATGGAATAGAGTTCTTTGAAAACTCACCTTCTGCTAATGAATTAGAGAGTGGTAAAAGAAAGGAGAAACAAGCAATAAGAATGAGGGTAACTATTCGACCAACAGGTCGAATAGAGGCTGTAGGCTGTAGGCTATAGGCTGTAGATACCGCTGTTGCGGTAGGAGATGGAAGATGGGAGATAGAAAATGGAAGTCGAAGCTTACTGCTGCGAGCACAATCGGAAGAACTCTGGTTATCAGTTGATTCCTTGGCATATTCTACCGGTGGATTAACCGAATATTTACCAATGAGGAGGGAGCGCTTTCTGTGAAATGGAAGTGGAGTCTGTTCGAGAGGGAACGAGGTTTGAATACGATTTTTCATTTTATGTAAGCATTTAAATTTTCATCTGTGATGAGTATACTTTGGTAGTTGGGGATATCTGAATTAATAGTATACTATTAATTCGGAGATTTCTAACTACCAAAGGTTTAAATTATCATCAGGTATCATTCGACGCATAAATTCATCAAAAAGTGGTACTGTAAAAGCTGTGTCACCATGATTTGGGCTCCAGATCATACCCTTAGTAATGAGCTTGTTTCTTGTAGGACCTAACGAGGTGACGTTTCGTTGGAGTATTTTTGCAATGTCTCCTGATTTATGGGGGCCAGGACCAAGTTTTGCCATGGCTCTAAGATATTTTTTTTCTATGGGAGTGAGACGGTCTAATCTTACTCGGAAAAAACTTTCATCGAGTGCCGCAATGGTTATTTGAGAAGAATGTTCAATATCTTTTAATGTGATAGGTGAAGTCTTCGCAGTCTCCCAGGCATGTTTTCCCCATTCTTGTAGAAAGTAGGGGTATCCTTGTGTTTCTTCTACAATTTTTAAAGTTGCCTCCTCTAGGATACGAACTCCTCCAGCAATAATAGGTTTTGTAATGGCTTCTTTAGCCGCAGGCAAAGGAAGTGGACCAATTTCAGGAAAATCAAAGAGTCGTTCAGCATATGATTTTGCCTCTCCCATATTTCCTCGTAATTGAGGAAGACCAGCTCCTACGAGGATTACCGGCAATCGTCGTTGAGCTGATCGATGAAGTGCTGTAATGAGTGCAGCAAGTTCTGTTTTTTGGACGTATTGAAGCTCATCAATAAAAAGGACAAGAGCGGTATCAGCTTTCTTGGCGGCATGTCCAGAGGCTTCAAGCAATAACTGGAGGTCATGCTCAAGATTACCATTATCAGCAAGTCCTGGTTCAGAATCAAAATCGAGGCCTACTTCAATATCTTGATATTTAATCTTCAAAGCCTTTGCAAATCCTGCAAGAGCTCTTAGGGCATGTTGTGCCAGATCTTTTGCTTTCTTGTTTCGAGAGAGTGTTAACAAGGCCAATCTAAGTTGGGGCGCTAGCATTGCTGGCAGAGATCGTCCTTCAGGAGCCTCAATGCAGAGTGTTTGAATGCCAAGCACTTCAGCATCTTCTCTCATGCGATCTAACAAAACGGTCTTGCCGACACCTCTTAGTCCGACAAGGATGACGCTTTTCGTTGGAAAGCCTCGGCGAATTCTTTCAATGGCTATTCTAACCGTTTCGCGAAGCTGGTCTCTGCCGGCTAATTCTGGTGGAGGTGTTCCTGCACCTGGAGAAAAAGGATTGATTTCAGGTTTCATAGGCGTTCAGATCTTCCCTCTTTCAGAGGAAGGATCTGAAATAAATGATCGGATTGCGAAGTATTGGTAGTAGAGGATGGAAGACTAGCCTTGAGTCTATATACTCATCACGAATGAAAATTAGGAATTTTTACTTGCTCTTGTTATCCCTAGCTTCGTTGTCAGAGCTTGCGTTATGTTCATAGCGCCTCACTCTTCCGCCTTGCTAGAAACAACAATTTCAGCGTAAAAAAAAACCTAATTTTCATCCGTGATGAGTATAACTCAGAGATCGCCTTCGAAGTGAGGAATATCTGAACGATTAGCAGGTGTTGTTTATAATGAATTTAGCAAGTTTATCGAGTTTAGCAAGTTTATCTTTTTTTAATAAACTCGCTAAACTCGCTAAACTTAGTTAAATTTAACTACCAACATCACTTGCAATTTAGCTGTAGTTTTAGCACTAGGATGCTTGCTTGTTGGCAACAACCTTTCGCGGCTATATAGAGCTTTTCGAAAGTGACCCAGTTTTGAAAGTGGAGCTTTTATTTAATTCAGATCCTTCCTCCGAAGGAGGGGGGATCTGAACGCCTGTAAACTCTTATTTTACTTCAGTTCTTTCCTCCTCGGGAGGAAGGAACTGAATGACTGATCATCATGGCAATGCCAATACAGATGGCAAGGGATCCGATCCACTTTAACATCCATCCTGGGTCATAGAGGACTTGGAAGGTTGTTTCGGTGAGGTCTCGGGGATTCCATTCGGCTTGAGAAAACTTATAATTAATCCCAGTAATATTAGCAAGAAAGCCTCCAGGGAAGCTTGCTGGATGGTTCATATGGACGAGACCGTCATGTGTGGTTTTTGTTTTAAGATCAGAGAAACGTACTGTAGCTCTAAAGTCACCTGGGGTTTCGGTCCCTTCATCACGAGGAATTTGAAAATCAAGAAGTTCTATAGTGAAAGGTATGGGACGTAGTTCGAGGCCATAGCCAAGGCGCACAACTCTATTGTTAATTATGAGTGGTGTTACAGCTCCTGATTCTACCCACTGGGGAGGGCCTTCATGGCCTTGCTTGTCTTTTAAAAAAGCACGAAATCCCGGAGGATCGGAAGCTTGGCTATTAAGACTTTTAGAAGAGGATGGTATGGGGAGGGTAGAAGAAACAATCGTATTGTGAAGTCCGCTTTGAAGGAGTTGAAGCTGCCACTCTGCCCAGCCAAGAGGAATCGATTCTCCAGAAATTAAGGTTCCTGTTTTTTTAATATCAGGACCACGTCCAAGTTGATAATGAACTTCATGTGTTGTGGAGTCTAAGGCCACGTGTAGCCATGGCTTGTTAACAGAGGGAAGAATTTCGACACGCAAGGCAGGATTGTTAGGCTTGTTCGAAACAGAAGTTGGTTTTCCTTGAATTAATTTGAGGTCAGGCCAGTACTCCTGAGCGATGAGTGTGAAAGGAGGGATTGGAATTGATTGACCCATTATATCAACCCTTCGGTAATTCATCGAAGTTCCTTCGGGAGTGACAATGGTGACACGTTCTCCATCATTACTTAAAAGAACCTTCATTCCGGAAGATGTTCCTTGTTCTGGAGAAGCAATGACAGGAGCAAAGTGCGCCATGACGAGTTGTGATTCATGATGAGTTGTTACAGCCATGGGAGGCTTTAGCTCTGGCATGAGTTCGATTTTAGCCAGTCCAAAAAAATCAAAAATTCGATCACTATTTTCACCTAATCCTAAAGCAACGAGTTGCTCTTGATGTTGTTTTGAGTTGCTTAAACGCAAGAGGAGAGCATTGCCGCCGCTATTGTCACTAACCTCTCGTAATGAAGGAACTTGTTGGAGATGTTCTGCCCACTCATTAATAATAATCTGGAGTTGAGTTCCAGGAATAGCGAGCTGAATAGGATGTTTTTGAGAAGGGCGTGCCAAGCTCGCATCAAAAGGTAGAAGGTAAAGGTAACTATCTGCCGGACTTTCAATCTGAAGTACACTTTGATTTGTTGTAATCTTACGTGCGGCTTCTCCATGAGTATGAAGTGTAACGTTTCCTTCAAATCCCCACTTAGAGCCAATGACTGCTCCAATAAGTAGGGTGATAATGCCGTAATGAGTGATGACAAATCCAAGATGTTTCCTTTCCCAAGGCCAACGAGTAAGAGTAACAGCAAAGAGGTTAAGGCAAAGAAGAGCTAACCATGCCAAAAACCATGGAGCTTTATAAATATACAGGTGAGCGACTTTGGTGTCGAAATGCGACTCTGCAAAGGTAGCTGCAGCGCAGGCTATGGCAATGGTAGCTAAGAGGAGTAAAGCTAATTGAAGAGAGCCTAGCGCTCCTACGACCTGCCAAAAAAGCGAATATTTTTGACGATCCGCAATCATCTTGCGACGAGCTTGAGCTTTACTCTTGAGAGAACTTTGAAGAGAGGGGATAGTATTTTTTGTTTGGGAATTCAAAGGGAAATTGGTAGCTATTCACTCGACAGGAAGAAGAGGAGTTGTAGGAGGCGTGGTGAAAATCATAATAATATCCACCTTATAATTAGAGCTTGTTCAGAAGTGGCCCGATTTTGAAAATGGATTTTAATTTTTATGTGACACCTGGCTTAGCTATGTACACGTAACGAGTAACGAGTAAAGGGTAACGAGTTTATTTTGTTGTCTTCGACAATTGGTTTAAAAAGGTGCTCACTATAACTAATCAATGTTGAGAGAAATGATATTTTTGAGTATTTATATTTTCCATTTTTAAAGATTAAACCCTCTCCAATAAAGGATCTGATAATTTAGGACAGACTCTAATTAGTACTAGTTTTGTGATTATTAATGTTTTTTTTCAAACAAGGAAGAAATTCACAACAAGGAACACAAAGATACACAAAGAACACAAAAAAAGAAAAAAAGAATTTTTATAAAAATTCTTTAAGTTTTTAAGAACTAAAGAAGACTAGTAATCGTGAAACATAAGGAATTTTTTATTCATGATGAGTATAAATTCTAGAGTTCATTCTAAAAATGTGGTACAAATTAATATAACGAGTTAAAACTACTACGAACTGATCTCCGAATTAATAATATATACCGCGCGCAGTATATATTATTAATTAGGAGATCCCTTACCATGGAGCAATTTATACAACATTGGATTAATCGTGAAATGACCTCGCCGGTGATGGATCAGCTTATGGCTGGCATTACGAATTATTCAGCTTGGTTTCCTTTTTTAGTTGTAGCTGTTATTATAGGGCTGATTTTTGGAAATTTCAGGATGAGAGTCATGCTGCTTTGTTTGGGGATAGCGCTTGGTATTACTGATGGAGTTGTTGTGAATGGTCTGAAACATGCAGTGGGAAGA
>Ga0155638_1007_pt3 | contig 19548 bp, 11 predicted proteins | sample RifCSPhighO2_12_FD_107295 | JGI IMG/M metagenome (GOLD analysis project Ga0155638, IMG submission 107295) | Verrucomicrobia bacterium RIFCSPHIGHO2_12_FULL_41_10
CAGAAGGCAATATATCAAGAAAAATTAATCATAGCTCAAGATGCTGAAAAAGAGGCTCTCGTAGTAGGTTATCAAGAGGTAATAGAAATATTCCAGAGCTCATCAGAGTATTATCAACAAGCACTAGCAGCGTTTGCCTTAGAAAAAGAGGATGAAGGTGCAGGTTGGAAGAATATTGCTGATTTTCTTGCATTAAAGGCAAAAAATAAGATAAAAACTGTTGAAGAGACAGAACAAGCGAGGCTTCTATACCCAATCGGATTAGAAACACCAAGCGTAATTCAGCAGCTTTTCTTATCGGAGAGCAAAAACAATATATCTATTATGCCAAGTGCAGATGAAATGTTATCAACTTTCTTCTCTGAAGAACTGTCCTCTTCTTCATTTTGTTCGGATGTAGAAAGTGTAGCCAAAAAAGATACGGACGTTCTTTCCACACTCGCAATGCCCCAGGAAGTATCGTTTCAAAAAGATTCTAATTTAGAGGATTCAATGGCGTTTTCAAGACGCTGTAAGAAATGGATTGAAGAAACACAACCAGCTGAAGGATCTGGTAACATCTTATCGGATTATATGATTGATATTCTTAAACGTGGGGTAAATTATCATTTTATTAAAGATTTTGAAACATATCGTGGTTATGTTTTAACAGCTTACGAGCAAGGAGACTATCCTTTAGCTTCTGCTTGGATTCAAGTTGCTGAAGATATGCAACAAGCTCTTGAATATAATATTAAACATCATGAATTTTCTAAAAAATTCTGTTGGGACTGGCATTATACTTGTGAGGCAATGCAAAAAATGGCTGGCTATAGAGCAGAGTATATTAAAGCAGCTATTTCTCAAACTCCAGAAATTATCACTGAATGGAAAAAAATAGTAGAAGAGTCACAGTCTATTGCTAACAATTATAGAAAAGTCGCAGAGGCATCTTCTTTCGGAAATCTAGAAGAACCCAACCGGTGCGATAATAATATTAGTGATTCTATAAGAGAGAGAGCTTCGAAGTTAGAAAAAATTGCTCAAGCTCTTAGACATCGATCGATGCAGCTATCGGGATCGCCAAATTAATAACATACTATTAATGTAACTAAAGGCTGAAGGCTAAAGGTCGAAACAGGCTGTTCAGTAGCTTCTCAACAAACTATACAATGTAGTTATACTACATCTTCGCAGCTCAACCATTTGGTTCAGGTCCGTCCTCCGAAGGAGGGGAGCTGAACGCTTACCAATAATTCTTATGTCAGATCTCAAACAAAACAAGAAATCTTGTCAAAGATTATTCAGTTGTAGTTATGCTCTCCTTAGTTCAATCATCTTATTCAATGGAACTATTCTGTTGGCGATGGATCCCTTGACTATTGGAAAAGGAGCAGAAGCTTTGGGTAAAGAATTAGGTGTTGTTGAAAAAACATCTTCTCCTTTAAACTCACCCAGTCAAGAAAGTCCTCCACTTTTCTCTGAAACTTCATCAATAGCATCATCATCAGATTCTTTTAGTCTCAAGAGAAAAAGAGAAAAGGAAGTGTTCGAAGAAGCGAGAGTTAGAAAACAGCTTAAGGAATACGAAGATGCTGAAGCTATTCAACAACCTCAAGCAACTATTGTATATGTTTCACCAGAAGCACAGCAGGCCATCACAGCAAGGAGGCAAGAAGGTGAAGCTGCTTTTTTAAGAGCTCGAGAGGTAAAGAGTGAAAGTGCTTGGAATGAAGCTAAAAAAATAGCACTAGCAATTTCAAATGATTGGAATGGAATTGTTGGAGAAATTAAAACGGGAATAAATTCTCTAGTGATGAGTCAAAAAGAAGCTGCTATGCAAAGAGATTATTGGAGATTTAAAGCAGATATCGCAGAAATCAAAGCTTTGAATGAAGCTCCTTGGCCAGAAAGTATTTGTTATTCAAAGTCAGAGAACAGGGGAGAGGAGATGAATATGATCATTAGATATAAGATTTGGCCAATAGTATCAGAAATGATGAATCTTTTTATTCAATATCCGAGTGAAGAGAAGATGCTGGCTATGCGTCAAGTTGCTTCTGATGTTACTTCCGTTTCCAGTGATTCTTTTGGCTTTACTGGTGCTACCGGTGAGAATAGAGAAGCTTCCTATATTGTTGCTACGACTTTTGCCTTCACTGCACTTTCAACCTCTACATTTGGTTCAGCTTCTGAAGTTTTTGAGGCTGTCAGTATGGTTAATGACTTGGCTAATGAAGCTAAGGAAGAATTTAACAAGATGAAAGACTTTCAATATTGGTGGTTACGTGATGAAGAGGATCATCTCAATTGGGTCGTTTCTGTTGCATGTGAAACAGAAGGTTTTTTGCGTGCTGTGGCACAGTATAAAGCAGAGCAAGAGACGACCATTGCAGAGGGCAATGGACAAGCAAAAATAGAAGATGCAAATCAAGAGCTGGCAACAGTTGCAAGAGAGGTATTCACTGTTGCTACAATGAGAGACATTCAAGAGCCTTTAAAAGAAAAGAAAGCCAATGTACTAAAAAAGATGATTTGCAAAAAATTTGGATTGCCAGTATCGAACATCATGCAGGAATTTATGGCTCATCCTAGCGAAGCAACGCTAAGGGCAACGAACAATCCTTTTCTAGTTGCCATGACTGCTACTGAAGCAGAAGAAACAATGGAAATTATTAAAATTGCAAGATGTGACGGAATCATATATGACTACTTTACAAAAGAACAGAATGAAAAATTAAAATTTGCTCAACTCTTAGAATTTTTTAGAGCTATAGCAAAGTTTAAGAGAGAGCAGGAGGCTGCTACATAGACTCTACAGTGAACGATTACGATTTAGTAATCATTTTATCAATAAGTATCAATAAAGCAAATAACCTTGTCCCTATGAAAAATTCGATAAAGAAAATTATCCCTACGTTGTTATTTGCTGTTTTAAGTACGACTCTCCTTTTAGCAGAAGTCGATCAAGGTGATAACCTTGATTGTCACCTCATGATGAATCCTTCGCTTGAAGAAGGCACTAAAGCTGTCGGAGATGCCTTAGGGATTTTTGGAAGAAGCATTATTATGGCTGAGGGAACGGCAGTTGAGGGTAGGAGCGCAGGAGAAGGAATAAATAATATTGTGAATGCCGTTTCTTCGAGTAATGTTTTGAGACTGCGAGGCGGCGGACCTAAAAAATCCGCACTCGTTCAAACTCCCTGTCAACAAACGGTGCAATTAAATGCTTTTACCAGTGAAGAAGCCGCTGATTTAGTTCAGATGCCTCCTTCGCAGGAAGAGGCATCTGAACGGGTACAAAAATCCCAACCTACGGAAGAACTTAAATCCACTGGAGATTTAGCTTCTAGAACAACACTCTTCAGTTCTACCGACACAAGTGCATCAAGATCAGTTACTCAACAGAGCTCATCAAGTAGAGGAATAGTAGAAAAAAGAAAGAGAGATATTGAAGAAGATGGTCAACAAAATATTGAAGGTTGTAAAGAGAGTCAGAAAACTCATAGTAGCAATGTATGTTATGAGAAATATCAAAATAAAGCTGCAAGTGCACGGCATGATTCTGCGTTATGTCAGAAAGAAGCTCTCAAGGTATCTCTTGTAAAACGACCTAAAAAAGTTATTGAGCTTTGGAATCAGGCAGCAAAACAATATGAACGTGCCGCTTGCTGTTATGAACGCTTTGGAAACTATCTGATAGATAAGTTCAGTATTCATTATGATTCGGATGAGGATCGGGTTGCTGATTTTTATGTATCTAGTGCTGAGTGTCTTATTTTAGCCGCAAAGTTGCTTGATCAAGCTGAATTTGAGAAAAATAGTAATCAACCTGCATCTTTAGATACGGTATTTTCAATTGAAACGAGTATGGTGGAGCTTTGGGAAAAAGTAGCTGAACAATATCAACAAGCAGCGAATTCTTATGAAGATGTTGCTGGATCATTCGCTAGGGATATAAGACGGCAGATTAGAACTGCTGGAAACAACGATAAAATTAGGGCTAGTAAATTTATAAGGCATTCTGCAGATTTTAGAGCTGATATATTAAAGGATACCGCTAAATATTGTAAGAAAGCTTTTGAAGTAGAAAGAAATCCTATAACACATAGCCAAGCGGTCCTTTATCGGGAAATAGTCGAGCAATGTTACATTGCTGCTAAGTGTGACTACCAAAATATGTCTCAAGCTGACGTATTACAATGTATTGATGATTATCAGAAGAAAGCTATAGAAGCAGAAAATAGCGCTTTGGTAGATAAGGAAATGATAGTGATCCTATATCAAAAAATAGCTGATCAATATCAATATCAACTTGATACACTAAAACGCAATCATTATTCATCTTATTCGAATTGCAGCTAATTTTGAGCAAATTAATTTGTGGCAACTTTTCACCACTACTAAGATTCCTATTATCAACTTAAACTTTAAACTTAAACTACTATTCAGCCTGTTGGCCGAATAGTTACATCCATTCAATGAAAAAAATTATACCGACCTTTTTTCTTGTTGTTTCAGCAAGTACTAACTTTCTTTTTGGTAATATTACTACGAATTATAATAATCAGGTTACAGGGAACAGCGAACAGGCACTAAGCAGAGAACAGAGAACAGGGTGCAGGGTACAGTTAATAGACAGCAGAAAGAGAGAATTAGGATTAGAAGATTATATTGGCCAACAAGCCAATATTACTACGAACTACGAACTACCAACTACGAACTGTAACAATCAAGGTGCAGGCCTTGATTGTTACCTGATGATGGATCCTGCAGAACTGAAGAATATCGAAGAAGGGATAGAAGGTGTAAAAGGATCTTCAGGAAAAGTAGGGATCTCATCCAAAGTCGTCGATACGATTTCAGCCATAGACTCCCCCGTTAGAAGTAGTTCATCAAGTGTAACGGCACTTGAAAAAACAACCTCTGGTGTAGTGGTAGCATCGACCGTTGACGAAACGGGTGAGGGAAATACGACGAATGCATTTCTTGAGGAAGAAATTTGCAATAACATTTATACCAGCTGTCTTGCCAAAGTAGCAGCGATGTCACAGAGTAGAAGCCTTGTTGTTGGAGGCAGTTCTGAAGCGAATCTGCAAGCAGCCGGAGAGTGGAAGACTGCTGAAGATGTGGCTGAAATAGATCTCGATCAATGTAAGAGTGTTTATGATAAGGCTAAGAGAGAAGCAGACGAGTCAAAAGGATCTACTGATTACTCTATTAAAAAACTGGAGGAAGCACTTGCTGACGCTAGAGTTGGAACTGCTCGCTCAGTATTAAAGGCTATTAAGGCAGGGAATACGACTTATAGAGCTTCTGCAGAAGTCGAACTTGCTTCTGCTCAACAGAATGAATTGAACGCAGTTACTGCTTATAATCAAGCAAAAGAGCAGGCAGAAATAACGAAGTGGACCGTTGCTGCAGAAGAAGCTCAACAGAAAGAAACTACAGTACTTGCTGCGGGAAAAAAAGAAGAAGGTACTCAATGGTACTACTTAAGAATTGCTTTATCGGATGCCGTGAGGAAAAAAAGAGAAGCCATCCAAGCAGAAAAAAGTGGGAAAATAGAATTAGCAAAATCCCTTCGTGATCAGGCTTTGCAAAATATTCAAACCAGTGAATTTTTAACTAAGTCAGCTATGGCGTACGCTGCAGGAAAAATAAATGAAGGTAGTAGTTGGAGTAATGTGAGTTTTGCTTGTGTGCGCGGAGCTGCGCAAACAAAGAAAGCGATTCAAGCAGAGAAAGAAGGAAAAAAAGAGTTGGCCTCATTATGGTGTGAAGCGGTTTTACAAAATGCTCAATCTAGTGAGTCTTATGTTAAAGCAGCCACAGCATTCGCTACAGGAAGAACAACTGAAGGTGATAGTTGGTATCGTAGAAGTAATGCTCTAAAGAGTGCCGCTGAACAAATTGGAAAAGCAATTGAGGCAGAGGTAAATGGAAGAACAGAGTTAGCCGCATTCCTGCGCAAAGCAGTCGAACAAAACATACAAGTTGGAGAGATTTGTGCCAAGGCAGCTATAGCACGGGCTACAGGGAAAATGCCTGAAGGTAATAGTTGGCATAGCGCAGGAAAATCGTTAATGACTGCAACAGAACAAACCGTGAGAGTTTTTGAGGCAGAGTCAAATGGGAAAATAGAACTAGCCGCCTTGTGGCGTGAAGCGGCTTTACTCAATAAACAATCTTGCAAAGATTATACTCAGGCAGCCATAGCTCATACTGAAGGAAGAACAAGTGAAGGTAATAATTTTGATGCGATGGGTAAGGCCGCTTACGATAAAGCTGAGGCGATAGCAAAACAGGCAGAAGTACTACGCTTGAACTCAGGAACTGTTAAACAAGCTGTAGAGGGAATAAGGGCAATATCGCCAGTGCCTCCTGCTTCTTTAGCACTTCCAACATCCCCAGTACCTCCACAAGCCAAAACAACAGCCACAGAGAAAGAATCGGTAGAAACAATAAGTCCGATTCAGGCTGACGAGACTGTTCAGGGAGAAGAAAAAATAGATAACTCTCTATGTAAATATTCGGTTAACCCATTGATAGAATGTGCTCAGGATGCGATTCATTATCAGGGTGATTCTTCAAATTTTAATCACCGCATTAATCAACCTCCCACCTCTCACCTCCTACCTCCCACCACTATTCGGCCTGTTGGCCGAATAGTTTCCTCTCTATTATCACTATCCTCCTTTATTCCTAAAACTTGGTATGATGAGCAAATCGAGGTGGCTGAAAGAGCGGACATAGAAGCTCTGGAGAAAATTGCACGAGCGACTGCTGAGCTAGAAGAGGCAAAGAAAGCATTGAAATCAATAGAAGAACAAGTTGAACAAGAAGAGAATAGCGAAGAGGCTAAGTCAAAACTCAGAGCTATACAAAACCGATTTCAAGCGCGCCTCCAAGAACTACAAACTGCTGGAGATTTAGCTGATCAAAAAGTACAACAATGCAAGGATGTACTCAAAACATGCCAAGATGCTGTAGTACAAGCCAAAAACGCCGTTCAGAAAGTCAAAGGGGCTAAAGAATATGCTCTAAAAACTATCTACTCTCAAATCCATCAAGTTGGTAAGGATCTTGTCGAAGGAATTGAGCTCGATCAAAAAAAATATGATAGAGGTCAAAGAATTGCCGAAGCTACAGCAAAAGTAGATTGTGAGAGAGCTGAAAAAACAAAATATATTCAACAAGTGGTTACTAAGATTCAAACCGCTCACCAAATTTGGAATGAGTGTCTTACTGATCATTCTAAGATTATTGAAAAATGTAATTTAGCTACCATAGCTATTGAGCAATATTTTTCTATAGATCCTAAAGTTAAAGATGCTCAGAAAAAATTAGAAACTGCTCGGGGAAATTGCCAATCAGCTCGTTATAAGGTTGAAGAAGCTCAACGTCAACTTAGTTATGCTGAGACTAGTTATACAAGTGCTCCAGCTCGTAGGGTTAAAGCACAAAAGGAATTGGATGAGGCTGAAAAAATAATTAGATTTCATCAAAATGAAGGTAGCCGACTTTATGAAAATCCTCAATATACGAATTGTGTGAATATTAAAAAATCTGCTTCCAGTGAACTTTACTTTTGTAATAATGCAGGCGCTAATCGAGATAAAGCTCAAACAGATCTTCATCAAGCCGATGCTACTTATACTAGTGCACAAACCGACTATAATAATATCGAATTAGCTTATAAAAATGCTGAAGCAGAGAGTGCTAAAGCTAAAAATGATGCTGATGCCGCTATCAGAAATGTTATCGCTGCACTAAACAGTGAACGTTTAGGTGTTGTTTCTGCTGCTGATGCTCAAGCCGGAGTTTCTCTCGAACAACATTGGGCACATGTTTTAAGTGCCTATGATCAAGTAAAAAATGCTTGGCAGAGTATGATCGGTACAGGTTCTTCTTGGAATAAAGCACAATTGGAGGCGGCTCAGCAAGCGACAAAAGAAGCAGATAAAGCTTTTCAGTCTCTGAAGGAGGCTAGAGAAAACGCATATAGCCAAATTCATTAAGAATGATGTAACTATTAACGTCTTTCCATTTCTAGGAAATTGGCTTAAGGGGCTTCCTACTAAAGGGTCTGCAAAATGTTTTGTTAAAATGGAGCGTTTAGCTGAATTTGGGCATGAACTGAGGCGTCCAGAAGCAGATTTGTTAAGAGACAAAATTTATGAACTACGCATCGCTCTTCAGGGGATTATAGAATACTCTATTTTTATCATGGTACTGTAGCTGCAATGCTTGCGCATGGAAACTTTGTGCCTCTTGTTAAAAGACTTGCCTGTGCATAGAGTTTGTCTGAGAAAAAGGGGGCCAGGATTGGAGAAAATGGGTCGTTGACTCATAAAACATGACATCCGATGACGGCAGCTTGCAACCTGTAATTTGAACCACTGCTTCCTTAGTATAAATCTCCGATCTTTTTTTCTCCAAAGGTGTAAGCTGTGGATCTAAACGCGTACAAATTTTCTTTTTAAAAGTACATTTTATAAATTTTTTCTTTATAAAATAATGATTTTCTGTAATTAATTAGAGCCTGTCTCGTAGGTGAAAAGAGTTGCATTACTATGGAAATAGTACCACAATGGCAGGTGTAGGGAATCTCCAAATTAATAATATACTATTAATCCGGAGATCAGTTAGTAGTTTTAGCTCGTTCAATTAATTTGTAACATATAATCTCAAAATAAGCTCTAGAATTTATTTTGAGTTCTGTTTTCTTGACGCCTATTAAAAAAATCCCGTAACTACCAAACGTCTATAAAGACGTTTGGAGTGTTTAATGGTTTAAAGAAAAATTTTCTGTAACCTCTACATGTGATCTCCTAAACTTATCAACTCCTAAACTCCTAAACAACGATCAAGGTGTTTACCTTGATCATTACAAACCATGAATAAAAAACTACTTATCTTACCACTCTCCACATTTCTGACAGTAGGTGTTGTTTGTGCAGCCTCAGTCCCTAATGCAACATTGACAAAAACAATAACTGGTACAACAACAGGTGTTACAACAAGTAGGGAAATAACAGGAGAAACCTCTGGTAATTCCGCAACTAAATCCAGAACAGTAACAGAAACAGCAAGTGGTTTTACGGCAAATAAAGAACGAACAGGACCTTATGGCGCTTCAATAACTACAACAAAGACAATAGTACTTCCTACTGGAGAAACAACAACACCTTCAAGAGAATCCGAAGGTGGCGACATATCAGGAACGCGGACGGAAATTAGGGAGGCAACAGGATCCGAAGATGGTTCAGTAACTTTATCTAAAATAAGAACATCCCCTGGGATTATAGAACAAAATATTAGAAAAGTGGAAACAAAAGTGGAAACAAAAGTGGAAACGCCTAAGATTATAGGACCAGTAGAGAGTGCATTAAACCCAAACCTTACGGGAGATCGTCCTCTCCCACAGCTCCCTAACGATATTGACCGGCTACACTCGAGTGAAAATTGAGGCAGGTCTAATTCCAAACGACCAGTCTTAAGAAAGGCCATTGTTTTAGAGTATTTTAAATAAAACTATAGCCTCAAGAAGCGAAGTAACTAATAGCGTCTTGAAGATGGGAATGGTCGTTTACATCGTTACCTGATTCATGATCTCTTAGCTCGAGGCAATCTTGGTGGTCATGGAGTTATCTTGCCGGTTTCTGCAGAAATTCTTCTTAACTATCGTCTCTATGATGCCTGCTTAGAACAGTTCTCAAAACCGTTGATGGACTCAAACGACGAGAGAGAGAATTTCCTGAACTTACCGATCGGGAAATTGCTGATATTGAGAGTGCTTATCAGATGATTTTTTCGTGAGCTCAAACTGAATTGAAGTACGTTATCATAATCAAAAGAAATTAACCACAAAGAGCACAAAGCCGCTGAAGCGGCATCACAAAGAACGTCCAGAAAAGTAACGAGTGGCGAGTAACAAGTAACAAGTAACGAGTCCAGAGTCAAAAATTTCTACAGTTAGTTTTATCCAAAAAGTAGTCACTTAGAAGGGCCTTAAGGCCAATCGTAAAAAATTGCTATGGGAAGTTATGAAAAAACCGTCTTTTTGCTTTCTCCTAATACTCATCCTACTTCATCCTCTAGGAAGCTTTGCTATGGATCCGCAAGAAGCGAGGGAGATTATTGGAGAAATTAAACAATTTTGTGACGAGGAAGTTAATCAGTGTGAAAATAGGCTGGAGGTAACAAATCAGGTTACAGAACGCAGGTTGGAAAATAGGCTGGAGGCAACAAATCAGGTTATAGGTTGCAGGTTGCAGGTTGCAGGGTCGAAGACAATAGAACTACCTCGATCAAAATGGAGTTCAGATAGAATTAAAACTGCTTTAGGAATATACTGCGATCATTGCTTGATCTCCATAATAGAAAATGAATGCCTGTCTACTTATGCTGATAAAGTTCTTTCATGTGGAGCAGATCCTCAATGCGTTGAAGATTTTAAGGAATATTGGAATAAGGCTCACGAATCGTTGGATGCAGGAGATTATCCTTTAGCAATGAGTTGGATTCAACTAGTTGAAGATCTTCAACAAGCTATTGAATATAGCATTAAGAAAAATAGAGCTTTTCACACTAACAATTGGGAATTACTCAAAGCTTGTCATGATACTGTTCGAGAAATTCGAACGATGGTTGGGTATAAGGACCAATATATTCAAGCATCGACTCCTTGCCCTACATCAACTTCAGCGGAGTGGAAAAGGATAGTAGAACAATTACAATCTATTGTTGACGATTTTATAAAAGCCACAGAATCAGATCCGTTAAAAAACGAACAAGAATACAACTATTGTCGTGAACCGAACGATTTTATAAATAACATGAAGTTTCAATGTTCTGTTGCGTTAAAAAAAACTACTCAAGCGAGGAAAGCAAACAGGGAAGAATTTGCAATCTTATGGTTCGAAATGGCTAAGTTGTATGAAAGGTTTGTTTTTCAAGCAATAAGTGCGGGCTTAAGCGGACATACTGACAATTATGAGATTTTTGATAGGAATGAGGCATCTGGACAGAGTCGTTATACAGACCAATTAGAACAAGAATTATTCAGAATGGAGATGGTAGCTAATAACAATACAACTCCAGGAGATCTTTTTCCCTTGTTTTTTGCTTTTTTGGATAGGTTTGAAAATACAGTTCGTTTTGCTGGATATCGTGCTATTCTATTCATTTCTGCTGCTCGAGCGTTAGGGAATGCTTCTAAAACCCAAGCAGCAAACCAGGGAGATATTGCAGCTCTCTGGTGCACCACATCTAAGCGGTGTCAAGAATTAGCTGAATATTACCGTCAAGCAGAGCGTGTTTTGACCCATGGTAACTCAATCGAATGCAAACGCGTTTTGAAGGCAGATATGTTTGCAAACAGTAGTATTCATCAACTTAAAGAACTCACTCCTTCTCTTGAGAAAGCCTCTCAGGCCATTGAGGCGAATCAAGAAGAACTTGCTCTGCTCTGGCACAAAAAAGGCGAACATAATCAAAAAGCAGCAGAGTGTTGCTGTAAAGAAGCAAATGTCAGGTTAAGTGGCGATGCAACTGGACGCGAATGTTTTTATGAAGCAGGTCTTTTTGCCATGTCTGCAGACCAATTGAATGCAGCCATCAAAGCACTAGAACACGCTTCTAAAGCTGCTATAGCACATCAGGAGGAACAGTCGGCTCTTTGGCTCGAAATAGCCAGAAGGAATCAAGAGTCAGCTGAGTACTACAGCCCAATAGTGCGTGACGCGGTCAAAGAAACAAGCGGGAAAGCTTGTTTTGCCTTTCGTAATAAAACGGGTACTTTTGCTAAAATAAGCGCTGATCAATTGCGGTTAGCCGCGATAGCTCTTGAAAAGGCTTTTCAAGTTGCTGCGACAGATCAAGGAGAACTGGCTTCACTTTGGCGTAAGACAGCTGAGCAAAACCAAAAAGTAGCTGAGTATTACTATCAAGCGGCGAAAGCGGTAAGAAGGGATGGTGTCATCCAACGAGTTCACTGTAGAGAAGCAAAGGAAGCAGTGATCTGTGCTGATGAACGGTTGGAGTTAGCCTTTAGAGCTCTTCAAGAAGTCTCTCGATTTACGGAGACGAATCAAGGAGCGTGTGCCTTATTTAGGTGTAAAATCGCTGAACAGAGTCAACAATCAGCTGACTATTATTGCCAAGCAGTGAAAGCTGCAATAAGCGATAATGAAGGCGAGCAAGCCCGGTATGTTGATTTTAAAAATGCAGGTGATTTTGCTAAGTCTAGTACCACTCAATTAGAATCAGTCGCTGCAATCCTTAAAGAAGCCATTAGGGAGACCTCTCAAGTAACTGAGGCTAACCAGCAAAGAATGTTGTGGAATGAATCAGTCGAACGATATCAAAAATCAGCGGACCTCTACCAACAAGTAGCAGAAGCCTATGCGAGTGGAAATACAACTGATGCAGAACGTCTTGTTGGAATAGCGGAGGATGCTAAAGGTCGTGCTGAATGGATGAAACGTCTAGCAAGGGATCGCGACCATAATCCTAGAAATGTGGATAGAAAGTAACTATTCGGCCTGTTGGCCGAATAGTTAGTTTAAGTTATAAGTTTAAGTTTAAGTTGATTTTTGGTCACTTCGTGACAAGGAAAGAACGAGTCTTTTTACTCTCGAAGTCGTTTTAGGAGAGGATTTCAACATGTTTTGAGAAAATTTCATCCCCCGGATTAACCGAATACTTACGATAGAAAATAAAAAAAATAAAAAATTTGTTGACTTTTTTTTTTTTGAAGGTATGCTTTTCTGCCGTTATTCTTTTAACAGAGTAGCTGTTCGGTCCAGTTAACCCCTAAACCCCTAAACGTTTGTTTCCTTTCTTAGAAGGAAATGAGTAAAATCATACTATTTCTCCTTCCTATGGAGGGAGTCGTTCCTAAAATGAAAAGTTTTTTCCAATTGTTCTTTTTTCTTGTTTTTTTTACTAGTGGTGTCTTGTTTTCTCAGAATGTTCCAACAAATGGAGCAATCGTTCAGTCCTCCTATCAACAAACGGTGCAATCAGACGCTTCCACTAATAAGGCGGATGGTCATTTAGTTCAGATGCCTCCTCCGCAGGAGGTGGGATCTGAACGGTTAACAAATGGATATTCTAATATTGGCTCTTATGCTTTAGGGGATAAAACGAATTCTTCTTCTCTTACACCTAATTTAATGGGGGATAAAAACGTTCCTGCTCCCATTACCATTGATCTTGTGACGGTTGGTGATCCAGGAAATAATAATGACTTTTCCGATCATGGAGCTGTTGTTGATGTTTACCAAATTGGAAAGTATGATGTTACTGCAGAGCAATATTGTGCTTATCTTAATGCTGTAGCAACAGGACATCTTTCTGCTCTTTACCATGAAAGGATGGGATCGGATCTTGCGGTAGCTTCTATTACTCGGACAGGTTCTCCTGGTAGTTATCATTATTCTGTTATCCCAGGAAGAGAGAAGCTTCCTATTGTTTATGTGAGTTTAATTGATGCAGCACGTTTTTGTAACTGGGTGGAGCATGGGCAGCTTCATGGTATTGAAGGAGAGAAAAGTCTAGAAACCGGCGCTTTTGATTATAAAGACAATTCGTGGGTTATTAATAGTAATTCACAATGGTCTCTTCCATCAGAAAATGAATGGTATAAAGCGGCGTTTTATAATAACACCACCGGTACCTATTGGAGTTATCCAACGCAGAGTGAAACACCTCCTGGAATGAATGTTGGGAGTGAACCTAATCAGGCTAACTATTATAATTTAAGACCATCTCCTCGTTTAACTCCTGTCGGAGCATTTAGCGGTTCACCTGGACCCTACGGAACTTTCGACATGGGAGGTAATGTCTATCAATTGACCAGAACTTTCTTATCAGATCCCGAGACAGGTGTTTCGAAGGTAGTAATGAAGGGTGGATCTTGGAAATCTCAAAGTGCTGATGCTTTGAGTTGTAATAGTACTCCTGATTATCCTTCTGTTGATGAGCTACGGCCTGATATTGGATTTCGTTTGGTGTTTCGCAAACAGAACGGTGGGGCAAAAGGTGCTTCCACTGGGGCATTAGATTACCTCCCACAAGATATTAAGGATGATATTGAAAAAAACTTTGTGGGGAATGCTTTTAATGCCCTGATTCTTTCTCAAATCATGGATTGGGTTAAAAGTTTATTTGTGCCTGCAATACCACCTCCAGTAGCCATCCAAAATGAATTTCTTGTAGGAGAGCTCAATCATTTAAGAACAGGAGTTCGGAGCATAGTTGTTGCATCAATGGCGCCAGAAAATACACCTGGAGCTATGGGAGTAGGGGAAGTTATGGAGTCTCTGACGCCTACGCTTATTTTACCAGAAGAAGCAGCAGCAATGGGATGGCTTTCTGTAGAAATGGTAGGAGCGGTTGCTTCTGGGTTAGTTTTTCCTGTAGCCTTGGGCGCTGCTGCCTATGTCTCTTACGAATGTCTTCCTCATTGGGCAGGAATACCACTTTCTATTGCTTTAGGAGGATGTGTGATGAAGGAGTTGTTGGTGCCTGTATTGGAATATAGTGGGAAAGTAGCCTTCAGACCATGTTGCAGTGCTATGGGTGCAGCTTGTTCTTCTGTTGGTGGGTATATTAGTTCTATCCCTTTCAATGAATATCTTGCTGCTGTTCCTGGTTATGGATACGCCTGTTCAGCTAGTTCTTCTGTTCGTGGATATATTCGTTCTTGGTGGCCAGTAAGAGTTGAGGTTCCTCCAAGTGATCCTAGTATTGTTCCTCGGGTAACCGAGTTTGGTGAACCTATTGATTTCATGGAAGATGAACCTGCAGCAACGCCTAGTAGACCAAAAGTTACTGGACCAAGGGTGGTTGAAGTGACAGAGGAAGTTGAACAAGAAATACAACAAGAAAAAGAGCAAAGAGAGCGAGAGATAATAGACAGAATAGCTCAAGAAAAAGAGCAAAGAGAGCGAGAGAGAGTGGAAAGAATAGCTCAAGAGCGTGTTCAAAATAAGGAAGAAGCGGTGGAGGGAACTATTCCACCTAAACCTTCTTCATGGTGGTCAAACTGGACTCCTTCTTTTTCTGGATTATTCGGTCAACGGGCCGAATAATAGTTGGTAATCGTTCAGAGCGCATCTCCTGCGGAGGCGCGCTCTGAATGAAATGACCTGACTGTTCACCGGTAGTATGATTTAATTGTATCGTTTGTTGAAAGGCGAACGGTTACAATAGTTGTTAGTTCCTAGTTCTTGGTTGTTAGTTGATTTTTGATGACCTTAAAAACTGATGCCAATAATGTCACTCCTATAAAAATGGCCAAACTCCAGTCAAAATGCCATTTTAAAAGTCAGACTACAGGCTACAGACTACAGGTCGAAACCATTCCGAGCGAAAATTATTTTGCTCACCTTGTCACGAAGTGACCAAAAATTAACTTAAACTTAAACTCTCAACTTAAACTTACTGCAAAGCAGTAAATCATGTCTCTCATTGTTCAAAAATATGGCGGTACTTCCGTTGCCAATCCTGAGCGGATTAAGAATGTAGCGCGCCGTCTTTTAGAAACACAGCAGCACGGGAATTCTGTGGTAGCTGTTGTTTCTGCGATGTCAGGAGTGACTGATTCTTTGATTCAGTTGGCGAGCCAAGTTTCCAAGAAGCCCATGGCTCGAGAGATGGATGTTTTGCTTTCTACGGGAGAACAGACGACAATGGCTCTCATGGCTATGGCGATTCATGAGCTCGGAGGAAAAGCCGTTTCTCTGACTGGGGCTCAGGCTGGAATTCTAACTGATGATTGGCATACAAAGGCCAAAATTAATAGTATCATTCCTCAACAGATTCAGGAGCATTTGGAGAAAGGGAATATTGTCATTGTTGCAGGGTTTCAAGGAGAAACAAGTCATGGTGAAATTACGACCCTTGGCCGTGGAGGTTCTGATTTAACGGCGATTGCTCTTGCTTCGGCATTGAATGCAGATGAATGTCAGATTTTCACCGATGTGGATGGAGTTTTTACATGTGATCCTCGTATTGTTCCTGCAGCACAAAAGCTGGAGGTCATTGCCTATGAAGAAATGCTTGAAATGGCCAGTAGTGGCTCTAAAGTGATGCAGTCACGCTCGGTTGAATTCGCTAAAAAATTTAATGTTCGTTTTGAAGTTCGTAGTAGTTTTAACAATCATTCAGGAACCATGGTAAAAGAAGAATCTCCCAGTATGGAACAGGTCGTTGTGCGCGGTGTTAGTATCGAGCGCAATCAGGCTAAAGTGACCATTCATTCCGTGCCTGATCGACCAGGATGTGCAGCACGTATTTTTACAGCCGTAGCCGATGCGGGACTTGTGATCGATGTTATTGTCCAAAATATTTCTGCTTCGGGATCGATGGATATTTCCTTTACGCTCAATTGTGATGAATTAGAAAAAATGGACGATCTTATTGAGCGCATAGCGGTCGAGATTGGGGCAGGGGAGGTACGTAAGCAGGCTGGGATTGCGAAACTTAGTATCGTTGGCATTGGAATGCGGACTCATTCAGGAGTAGCCGCTAAACTCTTTGAGGCTTTAGCAGAAGGAGGGATCAATATTCGTATGATTTCTACTTCGGAGATTAAAGTCGCTGTGATTATTGATGAGGCACGTATTGAAGAAGCCGCCCAACGTGTTCATAAGGCCTTTGGATTGGATAGCGTAACTCCCAACGTACCGTTGATAGTTGGGAGGTAGAAGATGGAGGATGAGGGCGAGGTCTGCTAAAGCAGATGAATAGTGCTGAGTATAGCTCGTATTGACTTTTTTAAATTTTGTTTCGCTTCATGCTTTGTATCTTGTATTCTTGCTGAAGGTCTAACCTCCTATCTTCTACGTACCATCTTCTACTACTAATGTCTTTATAGACGTTGGTAGTCACCTCAGATCTATGAATTCTAATCAAAATATTGAAAGTAATCCTATGGGTAAATATTCGGTTAACCCATCGGTAGAATGTGCTAGAGAATCGGCTAATCATCAGAGTGGTCTATCAGATCTTAATCAGCGTATCAATCAACCTCCCACCACTATTCGGCCTGCTGGCCAAATAGTTACTCCTTTACCACCATTAGGTAAAAGAAGCCTTTATCTTTTGATTACAGAACTAGGTCTTGCTGTTTTTGGTGTCTATATTTCTTCGGGATTTAATAGTGTCGCGATTTCAGTTCTTTTAAAAGAAAAAGGACTTTCGGATGCTCTGAATAGTTTGAATCTTAGTTTGTATATCATGGGTTATATAGCAGGATGTTTTCTTGTAATTTTCCTTTTTAGAAAACTTTCTTCTCAAAAAGCTACTCTCTTTGTCATTGTAGGAATTTTGATGAGCGTATTAGCGTTTGCCTTTATTAAACAAACTATTTTTCTGATTTTCTGGAATTTTATTCAAGGAGTTTTTGCTGCAGCTATAGCCGTTATTTTTTCTAATATTGTTACGACTATTTCTTGTTTTATGAAAAACAAGAGTTTTTTTATAGCGATTTATGTTTCAGTAAGTTCGTTAGCCTTCTTTTTAGGAGTAGAAAGTATTGGTTTTTTATATAAGATTTCCCATGTTAGTCCGTTTCTATTATTAACATTGTTTACAGGGATTCTTTCGCTTCCTCTTATTTTTTCTAAGGGAATTCATGAAGCTATGGAGCCTGGTGTTGAAGAACATAAAGCATCTTCCGTGAATTTGTTAAGTTCTATGAAATCGTTGGTGACTATTCCTGTCGCCTTTTTCTCTATTATCATGTATGGGCTCAATAATAATATTATAGGATTAATACCTATATGGGAGCTTGATCAAGGGTATGGCTTAGGAAATGTAGCGATTTTAATAACTCCACTCATTATGGGGGGCATTATTCTAACTTCTTTTTTTGGAAGTTTTAGTCATTACATTGGCGTTACGAAAACAGCTTTGATTTATACAGCTATTTTATTATCCTCTATTTTTATTATGCACTTACGTAGTTTTCGCAATTTTTCAGAAATTCCACTTTTTTTGGGCATGGTTGAGTCTCCCATCTTATTTATTAGTGGAGGTGTTATTAATGCCTTCCAATCATTATATCTTTGTATTCTCTCCGATCGATTTAAAGGGGCAGCACTAACAGGTGCCTGTGCTTCTGCATCATTTCTCTCTCATGTGGTGGGAGTCATAGTAGTTCCTTTGGGTGGACTTATGATGGTTAAAAAAGGACATCATAGTCTTGGTGTATTGATACTTGTTATCAATGGAGTTTTTGTTGCATTTTTACTTTTTCAACTCTGGAAACAGAGGAAGTCTTCTCGTAACTATTCGGACCAACAGGCCGAATAGCGGCTGTAGGCTGTAGGCTGTAGGTTGGAGATGCCTTTGCTGCGGCAGGAGATGGAAGATAGAAGTTGATACCAAGTTACGAGTATCTTGCCACGCGTAATTTTTCAAAAGAAAATATACGTTGTCGTGTTCATTATTGCAGTTTTTCTCCTAAACTCCTAAACTTTTAAACCCCTAACCTTTTGCCCATCACCTTCATCAGAAGGAGATGAGCAATTACTCTTATTCTATGAAACCATTAGACAATCAAGTAGCCGTTATTACTGGTGCTGGCCGAGGAATCGGCGAGGCCATTGCCCATCAACTAGCCCTAGAAGGAGCTAAAATCGCCGTGGTAAGCCGCAGTGAATCTAATTCTTCTAAAGTTGCAGATGCTTTAAATCAAAAAATTCCAGGATGTGCTAAGCCTTATGCTGTCGATGTAGCTGATTTTGACGCCGTTCAAAAAGTGGGAGAACAAATTATCGCTGATTTTGGGCGTGCTGATATTTTGGTGAACAATGCAGGCATCACACGCGATACCTTGCTCATGAGGATGTCCTCTGAGGATTGGGATTCTGTTCTTAATACGAATCTCAAGGGAGCTTTTAACTTTACTCGTGCTCTTCTGCGACCAATGGTCAAAGCTCGTTCAGGAAGAATTATCAATATTAGTTCTGTGAGTGGTCTTATGGGACTTGCAGGTCAAACAAACTATGCGGCAAGTAAAGCTGGTCTTATTGGTTTTAGTAAAAGTCTTGCTCGTGAAGTCTCAAGTCGTGGTATCACGGTGAATGTGATTGCTCCTGGATTTATTGATACGGATATGACTTCGGTGCTCAATGAGGAAATTCGTAAAGGAGCTCTTGCTCAAATTCCTCTAGCATGTTTTGGAAAAACTGAAGATATTGCTGCTGCTGTTGCGTATTTTGTTGGTCCTGGAGCAGGCTATGTTACTGGGCAGGTACTAGCCGTCGATGGGGGTATGTCAATGTGAGTGCGTTAAAAACTCTACTTATACTCACGAATTACTGCGTCACCTCGGTGCTCAATTCATCGAGTACTGCTGTACACTCAGAATCTGCGCGCCGCGGTTCCTTGTACTTCATAAGTATAAGCGAGTTTTTAACGCACTCATCTATTAGGAGCGCTCTTCAGTTTTTCTGATCGGATGTCTTATGAGTTCAAACTGAACTGAAGTAACAAGAAGAAGAAAGAAAATAGCCACAAAAGAACACAAAGAAACACAAAGAACAAGAACAC
>Ga0155638_1114_pt1 | contig 19508 bp, 12 predicted proteins | sample RifCSPhighO2_12_FD_107295 | JGI IMG/M metagenome (GOLD analysis project Ga0155638, IMG submission 107295) | Verrucomicrobia bacterium RIFCSPHIGHO2_12_FULL_41_10
TGAACTCATTTAAACAAATTTCAACTTTCGTGCCGCAAAGCCAAGCATCCTAAAGAGCAAAGCCCCATGACTCCAACGGCTGATATTAGTTTCACCGTAAGTTCGTTCACGATAACGCACAGGAATATCACGAATTTTTAGGTTTAATTTACTCGCGCCAAAAAGAAGATCAAAATCACCAAAAGGATCAAAGTTACCAAAGTAGGATCGATTCGCCGCAATTTTTAAATAATTTTCTCGCGTTAAAACTTTCGTTCCACAAAGCGTATCCTTCACCTGCTGGCCCAACAGCCACGAAAATGCGATTCCAAAAAATTTATTAGCGCAAAGATTAAGAAACTGCATCGCCTTTTTCTCCATGGGATAAACCAAACGACTCCCATTGGCAAATTCACAAGATCCATTCGCTACCGCTTGATAAAATTTCGGAAGATCTTCTGGAGGCACGGTCAAATCAGCATCGAGAATCATTAAAATATCACCTTCCGCCATGGCATACCCTGTACGGACAGCATCTCCTTTGCCGCGACCCGGCTGTTGGGCAATTTTAATACGACATTCGGGATGGGCAACTTTGACTTGTTGAATTACTGCCCATGTGTCATCCGTTGAATTTCCTTCAATAAAAATAAGCTCCGTCCACAATCCCATTGCAGGCGTACGTGCGACAGCGGCAGCTATATTGCCGGACTCGTTACGGGCCGGAATAATTACCGATACACTAGAGCGCTTTGAAAACTCTACTTCTGCTGCGAATTGCTGCGTCGCGCCGGTGCTCGAAGCATCGAGTAGCTCCTGCCACTCGAATTTTTCAGCGCCGTCGACTCCTTGCACTTCATCAGCAGAAGCGAGTTTTGAAAGAGCTCTATCGTTAAGAGTCATCCTCCCTGATGATCTCGGCCGTGCGATCAGAATAATAGCTAAACAAAAACAAGGAACTAATGGTGCAATCCAGCGATTAAGAAGAGTGGATAAAAAGGGTATCTCAAGCGGACAAAGAATGCGTGATTCCTCTCGAATAATTTCCCAATCAGACAACTCGAGGAGATTTTCAAGATCATGCCGTGAAAGCCAATTTATTGGCGGTTGAGGAGCCTTTAACCTAAATAAAGTAGCCAAGGCCAAGGCAGGCCGCCAAAGAGTATTATAACAGGTAGTAACTAGCCGTGTTGACGACTGAGCATAAGAATGCACTTTTTCTAAAACAGCCTGCACATCGTCAACATGGTTAAGCGTATCAGAAAGTACAATGACATCAGGCGTTAAGGAAGGAACAAATTCTTCCCCACGTGCGACGAAGAGCTCTGCCTCGGGATTGAGCAAAGCGGCAGCAGTAACAGCCTTCACATCGGGATCAATTCCCATTTTATTCACCCCTTGTAATAACTGCAGTAAAACCCCCGAACCACATCCAATTTCTAAAAGCGAGGATCCCCTCGGAATAATGAGATTCAGATAATGGGCGATAGCCTTGCGATAGGCGCAAGCGGTCCACAAAAGAGTAGGTGTTGGTAATTCGCAGTGCGTTGTTCGTAGTTGCTTTGGTTCGTTGAATGTATTCACAAATTCTTCTGATTTTTTAGTTCTCACTTCGCTTGCATTTTGGGCATTCATCGTATTCCATGGGCAAGAGGTCAACGAGTTCAATTTTTTTGTGGATGGCCAGTTTGACAGATTCTAAAATGTTGAGCTGGTATTTTCTAACTTCGTGAGTTTAAACTGAACTGAAATAAAATGAAGAAGAAAGGTAAGCTCAAACTGAATTAAGAAAGACAAGCAAGTTCACCCCCAGGTTTCTTTTTCCACCATTCCTGTAAAAAACTATGCATTGCATTAACACTACTACATCGCAGTCAGATCATTTGGTTCAAATCCTTCCTCCGAAGGAAGAAGGATTTGGACGCCTATCCTTCTATCTCCTGGCCTCACTCCTTGCCGTCTTTGTTTATTTCTATGGGCTAGGGAGTGATCATCTAGCAACCAATGGTGATGAGCTTGTCTATGCTCAAATAACAAGAGCTACTGCACAGAGCGGTCATTTACTGCCACTGCAATCACCTATTGCTCGACTCCAAAACACAAAGCCTCCTCTCCTTTTTTGGCAAGGAATCATCTCCACTCAGGGAGCAAAAAACTGGAGCCTCGCCAATCTTCGCTATCCTAATGTCGTCTACACATTGCTAACGGCCTTAATGCTTTTTTCATTAGGTAAAAAACTTTCTGGAACATGGGAGAGTGCCTTCCTGGCTTTCCTTATTTATTTAAGCTTCTTTGGCATCTATCGCTATGGGCGTTGTTTCCTCACCAGTGGCCCAGAAATTTTCTGGTGTTTCCTCCCATTCTTTGTCCTCCTTTATTGGCCTCAACTTTTTAATTACTGGAATATCATCCCTGTTTTTGGATCCATTATTGGTCTAGGCCTCCTCTATAAATCATTTGCCCTTGTTGCTCCCGTTTCTCTAGGGCTTGCCTGGTGGTATCTCCATACGCGCGAATACCAGTTTTCTGTATGGCTCAAACGTGATACAGGAAAAATTTTATTACTTGTTCTTATTGCTCTTGGAGTTTTTTCACTCTGGTTTGTTTTTGATCCTTATCCACAAGCCGTATTTAATAATTTCATCGTAAAAGAAAATTTAGGGAAATTTGATGCAGGGGCAGGCAATTACTTACTTAATTTCTTCTGGGGCAATTCTAGCATCTGGCGCAATGTGATTGCCTATCCTTTTAATGCAGGACTTTTAGCGCCGGCCACGATAGCTCTTGTCATCTTAGGATATCTTTCTTTTCGTCAAAAAAATCTTTCTAACAGCGACAAACTTCTCTGGATCTGGGTTATTACCGTTTTTGTATTTTTCTCTTTCCCAAACCAACGTGATGAACGCTATCTCTTGCTTGGAATGCCTGCATTAGCACTCTTATTAGCCCTTCATTGGAATCGCATTCCTCGTTGGATTATGGCCATCACCCTTCTTGCAGTTGCTGTGATTACATTGGGACTCGGTGGATTATCACTCATCCTTCAACACGACCTTGCTCTAGAAACCTGGAGTTTTTATCACTATTCCATCGGTTATTGGTTTTTACTGGCTCTCACAGTCGGACTCATGCTCGCTGGCCTATTAAAACCACACCTCACCGCTTCTCTTGCCTGCCCTGGAACCATCCTTCTCTATCTTTGTTACGCTCTCTTTTTAGCTCCCTTTGATGGCCCATTAGGTCGTTTTGATCAAGTTGCACAGGAGGCAGTTCTCGACAAAAAAATCTGGGTTCCAACGAACTTCAATGCCAGAGAAGAATCATATCGATTCTTATTACCAGAAGCGAAGGCACTGATCCCCTACGATTATAATGAGAATATTACTATCAGTGAAATGCAAGCAAAGGTTCCTCGATTTATTATCAGCCTACCACTCACTAATACGAGTGGAGAAAATCTTCAAGGTGCACACATCCTTGGGAGAAGGCTCAATCTCATTGATCGTTTTAATGCCAAAGAAACTCGCGCTATCTTAAGTGGAAAAATTGCAAAATATCTCTTTCATCAAGATCTTCTCATCGAGCGGTGATAACTATTCGGCCAACAGGCCGAATAGTTAGTTTAAGTTATAAGTTTAAGTTTAAGTTGATTTTTGGTCACTTCGTGACAAGGAAAGAACGAATCTTTTTACTCTCAAAATCGCTTCAGGAGAGGATTCCAATATGTTTAGGAAAAATTTTATCCCCTGAGTTAGCCGAATACTTATAAACTTCGCTTTGCTTTGATAACCTTTTGAGCAAGAGCGAAAAAGTCAACTAACAACCAAGAGCTAATAACTAACAACTATTATTCGGCCACCGGGCCGAATAGTTACCTTTGGCTAATCGGAATGACTTTTTTCCCTTCAACAGGTCCAACATATTCACTTAAAGGACGGTAAAGATTATTGTCGGAAAGTTGTTCTAGAACATGCGCTGTCCAGCCGGCTGTTCGTGCTATCGAGAAAATAGGAGTAAACATATCTGTTGGCAATCCAAGGGCGTAATAGACGATCGCTGAATAGAAATCGACATTGGCATTCAACCCTTTCTTTTCTTTCATTAACAAAGAAATTCTCTCTGCTATACGAATCCATTTTGTTTCTCCTAAACGTTCACAAAGAGTTATTGCCATAGTACGGAGATGAGGTGCACGAGGATCGAGTGTTTGATAAACAGCATGACCGATACCCATAATTTTCTTTTTCTGCTCAAGAGCATTGTTCACCCAATCATCAACACGTGATTCATCGCCAATTTCTTGAAGCATATAAATAACAGCTTCATTCGCACCTCCATGAAGTGGACCTTTAAGAGTACCTATAGCTGAAGTGATCGCAGAATAAAGGTCTGTGAGTGTAGCAATAGTAACACGTGCAGAAAATGTTGATGCATTCATCCCATGATCAGCATGAAGAACGTAGGCAACATCAAGTGTCTCTGCTGCTTCTTTTGTCGGCATTTCTCCATTGAGAAGATAAAGAAAATGTTCTGCTTCTGTGAGATTTTTATCAATCGGAGGGAGGTCTTTACCCTGACGTGCACGATGATAATAGGCAGCAATAACACCTACCTTGGCTGTAATAGAAAGGGCACGATGACGATTGGCTCGCAATAGTTCCGCTTGATTTTGGTTCCCAGAAGGCTCGTGATCGTAGAGACCCAACATGGAGACACCTGTACGAATAACATCCATCGGATTGGCATCACGCGGAGCTGAAAGAATAAAATTAAGGACTCCCTGAGGAAGCTCTCGTTGATTCGCTAATTCTTCGTGTAATTGTACTAACTGAACCGCTGTTGGTAACTCTCCGTACCACAAAAGATGCACAACTTCTTCATAGCTTACTTTCCCAATAAGCTCATCAATGTTGTAGCCTGCATAAACAAGAATGCCTTCCGCCCCACGAACATCACTTAATGATGTCGTATTGGCTATGATACCTTTGAGTCCTTTGGCAATAATTGGCATAAATCGGGGATCTCGAAATTAATGATAATTCATTAATTTCGAGATCTAATTTGAAGATCAGTTCGTGGTTAGTAGCTTGCGAAACGACCTATACTACAAAATAAAAATGCAATGTCGAGATTTGACCTTGGAATTTATTTTTTTTATTACCATCAGTATCGCAATCACCGCATAAATAGGATCGATCAAATAATCCCAGAGATTAGTAGACTCTTGCACATGTAGATGAAAAGAAGCTAAGGAGAAAAGTAGAAGGATTCCAAAGCGATTTTTTTGCCAAAGAAGAATCACCGTTATTAAAGCTACCCCTATCATTAGTGGACTAAAATTCCACCCCCATACATAAGTATCAAAACGACTGAGCCCCAGTGCGGAAGGGTATAATACAAGACTTGCAGCCGCTCCAAAAAACCATGCGCCCGTCCAGTTCCGAGAAGAAAAAATTCGCTTAGAAAAACTCTGCTCAATAATACCCACTCCCAAAAGTCCCACGAGAGGAATACTAAAACTACTAGAGAAACTGGTAACCCACCGGGCTATAGAAAGCCCATGAATGGGAAGCGCTAGAATTCCTGCGGCAAGGAGCGCTAATAATATTAAGGAAAAAATTCCTTTCTGATAATATCGACGGTTCTTAGCTATTTTTTGAAAAAGCCATAGGAGCATTAACCATGGAGTTAACGCCTCAAAAAAATTTATGAAGGGGAGAGACATAACGTGTTTAATTTGATTTTTGCATTTTTTGTAACCACCAGCATTAATTTACAGAAAATTAATAGGGATGGAAGGGATGGCGGAGCCTAAATTAAAAATGGTGTGCATAAAATTAATACGTGTTCAAAATCAAATAATGATTGGATCTTCAGTAATCAACATTCTTTTTCTGCCATCCCTTCTATCCCTTCCATCCCTGTTAATTTCTTCTTCTTTCATCCATTCCATGTTTATACATTTCGGTGAATTAGCCCTGCCTGTTTCCTGTCACCTGTTTCCTGCTTCCTAACCCACTCCTCATTAAAAACAACATGATGGATATGACGTCGCTTCCAACTATAGAGAAGATGAATCATGCCATCCTGTGTTTGTAAAAAATAGGGATAAGAAAAATCGCTCTTTGGTTCTTCTGCAATAGTTGCAATCCTCTTCCATGTTTTTCCTTCATCCTTAGAAAGAGCAAGTCGGAGGTTATCTCGAGAGGTTGTCGAATCGTTAAAAGCTAAAAGTAACCACCCATTAGAAAGACGTAATGAGGCGAGACCAGAATCGTGATTAGGTAATGTGGTTGGTTCTGGTTGCGACCAGGAAGAACCAGCATCAACTGTCTTTGTTCGCCAAATTTTTCCCGAGGTCATATAGTCACGTAAAAAAACAACCGCACTAGGTGAATTGAAGGCTGTCATGGAAGGCTGAAAAAAAGAACATCCCCCGGCTATACGACTCTTACTGGCTCTCAAAAAAGAATTCTCTCCGCAGACCGAATTCTTTTCTGGCATAAGCCACAGCAGTTCTGGAAATTTTCCTAAAAACTCTTGATAAATCGGAATGGCCCATCCTCCACTTTCAAGAGGTGTTGGCGCATTTTTCACTAACTCGCTCAAATTAAAAAAGGGACTTAAAAATAAGCGCCGGCTTCTTTTCCAGGTAATACCGCCGTCGCAAGATGATGTGAGATTCAGCATACTCCCTGACCACTTTCCCATGGAAATCGTCACATAAAGTATGCGCAACGTTCCATCTACTTCGGAGAAAATAAGGGCATTTCCAAGCGCCTTAATATAACGTTGTAACTCATGCGACGCCTTTTCTCGTGTCATAATAATACGCGACTCTGACCATAATAACTCTCCCTTTTTTTTCAGCGCAAAATAAATTTTAACATCAGGCTGCACCTCACCACTTCCTGCATACCATGTTGCAGCTAAAGTCCCATCTGGAAGCTCTGTCATCGAGGCCACATGTGCCATAGGATAGCTACTATCAGGATCGATAATTTCTTCTTGATAAAAAGGACGTTCCTGAACTATTCGACCCACAGGCCGAATAGAGGCTATAGGCTGTAGGCTGTAGGCTCTAGGTTGATCGATACGCTGATTAAGATTTGAAGGATCACTCTGGTTATCCGTTGATCCCCTGGCATATTCTACTAACGGATTAACCGAATATTTACGAAGAGGTTCGCTATCAGCAACGCGCAGCCCATCATTCCCTACAGGCACCTGAAATCCTGGAAAGGACGTTGCTGTATTTTTACTTTTAACAAAAGAAATCCCTGCAAGAACTATCGTTATTAAGATAAGAAAAATGCGCATTAGCATGATGTTTCAGAAAAATGCCTCATCTGTCTTCTCCTTCTAATTCATCGTTTCTGAAAGTAGCAACTTCTTGAGAAGTAAAAACACGACCCTTCCAAAGCGCTTTTCGACGAGCAGCAAAATCTGGCTTAGCTAGCTTCACTTTTTTATGATTTGTTAGTTCACTGCTCTGGACTCCTGTAAGCAAAGCGATGAGGCGACCTCGTTTTTTAATCTGAATAGATTCTTTATGTTTCACGATCGCTAATCTTCTTTAATTCTTAACATGTTAAAGAATTTTTATAAAAATTCTTTTTTCTTTTTTTGTGTTCTTTGTGAATCTTTGTGAACCTTTGTGTTCTTTGTGGTGAATTTCTTCCTGCTTAAGAAACGTTAGCAGTCACAAAACTAGCACCAATTATAGGGTGGATATTATGATAATTTTGCTTCCGACTCTCCCTCCTGCAGCCTACAGGCTATTTTGAAGCGCTTTCCCAATATTCAATCGTCCCGTTCTTACTTTATCCGTAAGCTTCGGAGTCTTATCGGTATTATCAAGAAGATGTGCTATTAATTCTTGATACGATGCGTTGGGATATTGAGCTTCAAGAAGCGCCAGAGATCCTGATACATAAGGTGCCGCACAGGAAGTGCCACTACCGAACTTATAAGAATTATCGGCATCAGCCCATGCAGAGATAATCAAATCCCCAGGAGCGGCAAGGTGAACACTTTTAGCTCCATAATTAGAACCTGTCTCAATACTGGGTACAACGGGGGCATTCGTTGGCTTGGCAAAAGTTACAAGATCATCAGTCATACCCGTCGCGGCAACAGAAAGAATATTATCAAGCTGACAACTTGCAGGATAAAAAGGATGTTCATCATTATCGCTCGACTCATTGCCTGCAGCTGCCACAACAATAATCCCTGCTAAGCGAGCACGATCCATCGATTGAAGAAGACTTACAGAATAGGCAGTACCATGTCCCCAACTGCAATTTATAATCTTAGCGCCATGATCACAGGCATAGTCAATACAGGCAGTCCCATCACTATCCGTTCCTTGACCTTCTCCATCAAACATTTTACACGCCATTAGTTGCACTTTCCAGGCAACGCCAGCAACCCCAAGACCACTATCACTAACACCACCAATGACCCCTGCGCAATGTGTACCGTGACCATTATTATCCATCGGATCCCCATTATTATCGTGAGAATTCCAACCATAGATATCACCATTTACCGGCATAGGATTATGCCACATATTAGGAGCAATCGCTTCGTGAGTATAACGAATTCCTGAATCAACGACTGCAACAACAATGGAAGAGGCATCTGTTCTTATATTCCATGCTTCCTCTGCATTGATGCCTGCACAAAAATTCCACTGTTTTGTAGACATATTAAAACTCCGCTTCGGTTTCCAAAGCCCCCATTGGTATTGATAATAAGGATTATTAGGTATCTGAAGTGTTTGACAGATGAAATCGGGTTCACCAATAAGTTTTGTATTTGGAGGGGTTGTAGCAACTACTTGATCCAATGCTTCAGGAAGTCCACTAAGTGAGGCATCCACCAAATTCAATCGGTAGAGTGGGGCATCGGGAGTTACTCTTACGATGGAAATTCCTTGAGGTCCAAAGTTCTTAAGAAAAGCCTCTGGATCAGTTCCCTCAGGTAAAGTCACCAGCAAATGATCCGCAACCATCTCTTCACGCATCATCACGGAATTTTTTCCTGTATCAATAACTTCCTCTGTACGAAGAAAAGGATACTTGAAATGAGTTTTTAAAATACGCAGCCAGATTTTTTGACCTGGCTCAGGGCCATTCACCTCAACTGCTTCTACAACTATCGCTCCAGGAAACCGCTTCAGCTCTTCCTCAGAAGGATGATCAAGTGGTGAAGGAACCAAAGGAATTGTCCGTGTAGGCGCTACAGCTAATGCAACGTCAGGAGCCGTCGCAACCTTTGTGGGGTTTTTAGAATGTGTCCGCACAATAACAGAAAGATTTTTATGAGGATTTTTTAGAGCGCAAAAATGGCAAACTTTCGTTTGATGCGCATACCATCCTTTCCAAACGAAGAGACTTAAGACAATAACAAGAAATACTATCGCTAGGCTTAATATTTTAGAAGAACGTGATTTCATAAATTTTATTTTGAGACTCCTTAACATCACCCAGACTAGGAGAATTTTCAACTGGGAAAATTATTAAAAGAAGAAATTAACCGATCAGAAAGGTAATTAGTATTTTTAAGATCGAAAATAAATCAGAATTTCGAAAGGAGTATTTTGAAAGAATTTTATTTCAAAAACAGGACTGGAGAAAATGACCCCTCATTGTGTCTTCAGTAGCAGACCTTGCCTTCCATCTTCTATTTTCTCTTTTCTATCTTCTGTCTCTCAACTACCAACACCCTGGGTGGTAGTTATCCTTTATCCTTCACTCTTTACTTCTTCTTTTGTGTTCTTTTGTGGTTAATTTCTTCTCTTCTCGTTAGCTAAATCTCATCTATCGGTCATACAGTGTTCACTTAGCAAATTCCGCCTCAGAACCCGTTACTCGTTACTCGTTACTCATTACTCTTTACCTTTCTGGGCGGTTAATTTCTTTGTCACGAAGTGACCAAAAATCAACTTAAACTTATAACTTAAACTTACATTCGGCCTGTTGGTCGAATGGTTTGCCCATTCAGCGGATCTCCATTACAATAATCATACAGTGACAAACTTCCCTCATGCCCTAGCGGATCCGGGCTCAAAAATCTTCCTGTATTAGGATCATAATACCTCTCTCCCAAGTAATAGAAGCCGGTCCAGTCGAGGTAGTTTCCACGCCATTGGCGCACAAGGTCGTGGTTAACGCTAGAACCTGGCATTGCCCCATAGCCTCCAAGAATGACACCCCAAGGGTAAGGTCCATTTGATGTAAGGTTGGCAAGAGCATCTCCAAAGAAGTTATTCAGAACTCCTTGGCTTCGAGCTATTTTTTCAGTGAACGTAGCATCTAATCCACCGATACCTTGAGAACCACCATAAGTACCACTTTTATCAGGTCCATAGAGGCTCCAAATACGACCGAAGTAATCACGGCCGAGTTCTAGAAATTTGACCTCAGGATCGTAGTAGTAGCTGATCTTCAGAGGAGCACTGGTGGTGTGATCATCCGTTGCATCACAATAACTCGTTTGGATACGTCTTCCTAGGCCATCATAAACAGTAGTCCAATCATATCCTTTGCCTCCATCATTACGTTGAGCAACTTTGAGCAGTCGACCGAGGCTATCCCAGGTAAGACGTTGTGTTATAGAGCCATTACTAAAGCGTTTAATAACTTCTCCATCAGCATCATAATCACTAATCGATGGGTAAGAGTTACCATTCTCATGAAGATCCGTATCAAGGGTCACCTGACCAAAGTTGTTTATCCGACTCACAAGATAAGCAAGAGAAGGAGGCACTATTTGGCTTGTACGAATGCCTAAACCGTTGAGAAAACTACTACCGCTTCTCAGAGGATTTTCATCAAAATTATAGTAAGCAGTTTGTGGACCTTGATGGTTAGAAGTAAAAGGTTCTTGGGTTAACCTACCTCGCTCATCATAATCGTAGTTGCGTTCTTCGTGTGGCAAATCAAGACTGTTATCAAGAAGATTGTAAGTTGCTATACGTCCATCGGCTCGCCAGGCGAGGCGTTCAGAAAGAAGAACTTCTCCTCCTGGATGCGCTGCACGAATAGCAGTAATATTCCCTCTCTGGTCATGTTCTGTCATTGTTATCGTGGCAAAAGGCGTTTTGCGTTGCATGAGAAGTCCATTATCAGCGTAACTGTAAGTGCATTTTCCTGAAGCATTAGCGGCCTTGGTCATGAAACCAAGAGCGTTATAGCTAAATCCATACTGAGCTCCTCTTCCTTGGTCGTCAAGCTGCCAGTTGAGATGGGTCCGATGTCCAGCGCTATTCCACTGTTGGGTCCAGGAGGAAATATTACTTCCATTGAGAGAGGTTACTTCAGAAATTAGTTGACCATAGGCATCGTAACTTCGTGTGACCAAGGTAGAAGAACCTGTGGAATGATCAGCATACGCTTGAGCCACCGAGGTCAAGAGTCCGCAAAGATTATAGCTATAATGGGTAATTTGGTTTTGCTCAGGAATACTCGAACCACTGGAAAAAATACTTATAGGATGCTGCCAAGCGTCGTAGTCAATTGTGGTTGTAAATCCACGAGGATCAACTATCGATGAAAGAAGGCCATTCGTATAATTGTACGTATGATTGCGTGTGACAGCTCCATCAGAACCGATGAGGGCATCACTGGTTTTTTGTCCTGCGATATTATAGGTATTTTTTTCTACTAACCCTTGCGGCATAGAACGCATCACAATCTTTCCTTCAGGATTGTAGAGATAATTAATAACAGTACCGCCAGGTAAAATTTCAGAAGAAAGATGGTTTAAGGTATCATAAGTCCACTGTGTGGTATTTTTTATCTCATCGGTGAAAGAAGTCTTATTCCCACAGGCATCATAGGTTGTAATCTGATAACTACCATCAGCATGTTTAAAAATAATGGGATTACCTAAGGTATCGGTATATGTTGTTGTGCTGATTTCATTCTCTCCCTCACCTTGGCGTGTTATGACACTATGATGGTCTGGCGAATATAAATAACTCATACTCTTAGCGACAGTTCCATCACTGTTAAGAATATTTATTAAAGCAGGCCTGCCTAAAACATCAGAGGACAGATGTGTTATCTCGCCCACTCCATTGACAATAGTTTCCATACCAGAATGATAGCTATAGTTTTTTGTTTGTTTTGCGTTTGCGCCAGAAGCTGTAGGTCCTTGGGCTGATTTCACACGATTTAATCCATCGTACGTTGTTGTGAATTTATTCCCTGCACGATCAATCTGTTCAATAACATTTCCACGACCATCGAAGGTTTTACTTTCGGTAGTAAGAATTGCGCCGGCAGCATCACAGAAGCTACGCATCACCGTACGGTTGGCATCGTCATAGGTCGTCTTCCAACTACTGCCGTTAGGAAGGGTTTCTTGAACCAGACGGCCGCTAAGATCATAACGGTAGCTACTTGTTGTTCCATCAGGATGAGTGCTGCATTGCAAAAGACCCGTGGAGGTATAGCCATTTTTCTCTTCTCCACGAAGAACGGTGGCATGTGTTGCCACGAAACCTCCAGGTTCGTAAGTGAATAATTCAATAGCCATCCCATTACCGAACATGCGTGTCATCATTTGACCTAAAGCATCATAGGTCATTTTTGTAGAATGATGATTAGGATCAATTATTTCAACAAGGTTGCCTTGAGCATCATAATTATATCTGGTATCAGCCATTCCAACATCCATGACGCAAGATCCATTAGAAATAGCGGCTATAAGGGTCGTTGCTTTGTGAATTAAATGACCTGTATGATCATATTCATTACACGTTTTGTTGATAGGATTGTAACAAGCTCCTTGTTGCCAGTCGACATCTCCATTCTCATTATAGTAAGTAGAACGCTCATCGATACAAACTCCTATCTCATCGTAAGTTTCTTTTTTGGTGCGACGTCCCATGGCATCATAAGTGTATATTTTTTTACCCCCGAGGGCATCGGTTTCAGAAAGAATATCACCACATTCGTTCGTGGTATAGTCAGTGGTAATATCAGGATCATCGGTTCCTGTTTTTTGAGTAATTGAAGCAATAAATCCATGCCCATCATATGTATAGCTTGTTATGGCTCCATCAGAAGATTGCAGAGCAAGTAGTCCACATGCTTTAACGTTACCACTCCCGACATCTTGATACGTTAACTTGGTCGTACTAATCGTCTTACCTGAAGCTAGTTGAGTAATGCTTGTCGGATTATAAGGATGCGATCTATCATCATAACCATAAGCTGTACTATGACCAATAGGATCAGTAATACTTGTCAGAAGGTTCCGAGCGTTATAGGTCATTGCAGTTACAGCTGCTTCATTACCTCCATTTCCTGTGATATTACCACTGAGAGTTCGTTTGGTAAGATTCCCTTGAACATCGTATTGATAATTTGTGACAAGTCCACGTCGATCCGTTTTACTCTTAAGAGCACGAGCAATCCCTTCGGTCCCCGTATACCATTCTTGAGTGATGACAGGTGTCGTCCAACTGTTGTTTTGAGGTGGATAGATTACTTGCGTAATCTGACTATTATTAAGAGTATAAATTGTCTTATTGCCATTGACATCGGTAATGATTGTTAAACCATTAATTGTTTTATCAGCATGAGTTGCTGCGACGTTGTAGTTAAAAGCAGCTTTTTGGATCAATCTTGAACTCACATCAAATGTTGAAGATTGGGTTGCAACGCGACCTTGTTCGTCATAAGTGTTTTGTAAAATGCGTCCCTCAGGTTTTGTTTCTTGAGTAAGCAGATGAGTCGAGTAGGTTGTGTTAGCGATTCCTACTACTGTTGCTTTTGTGTGTTGGTAGCTGTACGTGATGATCGAAGCATCAGGAAGAGTCACTTGAATAAGATCGCCAAAAGTATCGTAGCTGTACGCTAGAGATCGTCCATCACTCGTAAGAACTTCTGTAATATGACCTAAGGTGTCATAATTAAAATGAACACTATTTCCATTGCTAGAAATAATAGTCTTCAGTTGTCCCCAGTCAGAAGCTTTATTGTCTTCTCCAAAACTGAAACGATAAAAGTTGCCTTGATTGTCTTGCCAAGTATCCAGGTAGGGGCGTTTTCTTTCCGTCGGATGACCACCAAGGGTAGGGAAGGCGCGCATTTTAAAAATACGGATGCTACCATCAGAACCCGTCAAGATATAACTCCCCCCCTTTTTTTGAATCCGATTATTAAAAAGATTAGGACTTGGAGCAGCACTTCCATCGGCTTCATTAATCAAATTGGGATTATCCTCAACAGTCGGCATCCAGCAGTTTTGATTCTGTTGGTAACGATAGATCAGCATAGAGCCATCGAGTTCAGCAGAACTAATCAAACTTGGCATTTCTTCCTGATCACTTGAAAGGATTAGATAAGGAAAAGTACTAAGTTGCCATCCATAGCCTAACCCGCTTTCTAATTGATTCTTAGAACTGTAAACCCTTCGAATCTCTAGCGGCATAGGACCATTCATTTTCAAATCAAGCGCATTGATATAAAATTCCCCTGTAACAACATTGACAGAATTCATCGCAAAGTTAGAGCGCTTTTTCCCGTAATAGGTAGGAAAAACCATATTATTACTGAAATCACTATTCTCTTCTCCCGAAGTAATTCCTAAAGAATCGGCATGATGAACATCAAGAGGCGCTCCTCCTTGGCCCCCAAAAGCACCTAGGGACCCAGAAACAAACAGCGCCGTGGCAAATAAATAGAATAGATAATTTTTCATAGAATGTAGGTGTTTAGATCCACCTCCTTCGGAGGAAGGATCTGGAGCAAATAATTGAATTGCGAAGTCATAGTTTGAATGTTGGTTGAAGAACTGCTAAACAGTTATTGGGGTCTGCAGTCTCAGTCTGTAGTTGAGAGCTTACCTCTGAAAGAGGGGGGATCTGAACAGTTACCATTGCTCTTTTCTCCCTTTTTTTCTGCTTATGCAGTTCTCGTTGCGCCCTCCATTCTCTACGCTTAGCATACTTCTCGGCTTGGGCCATCACCTCTTCATACGTTTCGTTAGAAAAGAGAAAGGGATAATCGCTATCATCGTCTCTAGCGTATGATGGCATACTCATATATTCATCTGGAGTATCATCGCCATCCAAGAGGAACGATTTATCAGAAAAAATATTATTGCCCATAAAAAATTTATGATCCCAATTACACTATTTCAACAACCCATGAAATTAAATAAAAACTTCTCGCCTCCGATATAATTGGAGAATATGCTGAATAATAATGTGTGCCATTTGCGCGGACTTTTCAAGATTTATTTAAACTAAAACCCTACCACTCTATGAAAAAGATTATTACCCTCTTTCTCCTTACTATTTCAACAAGTTCTAACCTTCTTCTTGCACAGGTTAATAGCAAGATGGCAGAAAATCAGGCTACAGGTTACAGGTTACAGGCTACAGGATCGAAAACTGCAGAACTACTAACAACAGACTTTTCTTTTCAGATTGGCCAACGAGTTGAGTCTACTACGAACAGCGAACTACCAACTACCAACTGTGATAATTCAGCTGGAAACTCGAATTATCACCTTATGATGAATCCTTCGATTGAAGAAGGTGTGGAAACTCTGCGAGAAGCCTTGGGAATGTTGGGAAAAGAAGCCGTCATCACTGATACAACAAAAGCTATTGAGGCTACCCAGCATATATTGGCTCAGCCAGATACAAGTCGTCTTTTCGTGCCGCCTGTAAAGCCAAGGGGATGGGGAGAATACTTTATGCAGTCCTCCCTACAAGCGAGAACCCATGAAAATGTTATTGCCATAATACAAGGTGTGGATCAGGAAATGAACCAGTCTATAGAGAAAGCGGGGCATAAGGCTAGAGCGGCACTTCAAGCTGCAATCACAGCTCAAAAAGAGCTTCAAGATCTCCCAAAAACGTCCGAAACTGCTGAAGCATTGCTTTCTCAAGCGACCGAAAAAGCAAAGAATACTGCTTTCCTTGCTGCAGCTGCCGCAAATAAACTGAGTGCAGCTAAAGAACCGAGTGCCTATGCTCTGTGTCTAGCGAAGGCTTCTAGTACTATCTTTGATAGAGCGTTCAATATTATTGAAGAAAGGGAGAGAAATCAATCTCAGCGTACATTTGATAGTGCCATTGCCTATGAATTAGAGCTTTCTACAGCTACTGCTGCCACGATGTACAAAATGGTTGTTGAAGCTGCAGAGCAAGCCTTAGTAGCAGCTTTTGCTGATGTCGTCACCAATCCAGCGATTACTGTTGAACAGCTTCTAAGTAATGAACGCATTAAAACTGCAGCCCACCTTGTTGCGATTAGTCGCATTACTGCTACAAAGGTAGAAGGCAATGATTTTAGCTTGGCTAAGAATTATGGCCCAAGAATTACAGCAGAAGCGGATACACTCAAATGGGATAGAGATATTCCAAAATCTTTTATCTGCTTTGCTCAGAATACTATTCGCAGTGCTCAGAGTGCTCATAATGCTATTATAAATGGAGCACAATATCCTCAGCCCTCTCTTCCTCTTAACCAATCCGTTCTTATTATGAAGGCAATTGACGCTGCCATGGCGTATAGAACAGAAACGCAAGATTCTCATCATGGACATCTGACTAAACACCGTTCTGAAGGTGATCTGTATAATGGTCTTTTTACGGAGAATCTTCCAACCACTCCGAAGAAATCCTCCCTACAATTCCATGACATTGCTATCGATGCTCAAATAGCAACTCGTCTAGCAGGTTGTACACTTTGTCCTAATTTAAACAATGAAATCGCAGAGAAGAGTCAACTTGCTAAAACACAACTTAAAGAAGCTGAAAATATTTTTTTTAAGGTAGGAAATAATTCTAAGCGGTATTATAAGCAGAAAGAGGTTTTTGAAAAATTTGTGAATTTTGCATATATGCACAAGAACAATATGGGTGTAGGACCCGATTATGTTTATTTTCAAGGTGTTCAAAATGCCCTCAAAGAAATTGATGGAGCTGCCAGCGCCCGTAACGAGAGTGATTCTGCTAGTATCGTGAGAGAGCTTATGGAAATAAGTGTTGCCAATGCTATGATCGATCTTAGTAATGAAGCAGGCATTGAACCGATGCTTAAAAACTGTGAACGTAATGTTAGGTTTGAAAGTTTCCAGTTTTCAGAACTCTATCGTTCGATAAGGACTTATTGTAAAGAGAATCTCCGTGAAACAGCCAGTGACATTGCCTCTCTTGATCCTGCGGTAACTGCCATTACAAGCAATCCATTTGATTCCAATTCCTATTCTACTATGGGCGAGACAGCAACAGAAAGAATGAGTGATTGTGCTAAATCCTTACTGATGGATGAATTAAGGGATCAAATGTCTATAATAAGTTCTATCGATGTACTACTCGCTGTGAGACAGGCAATCAATCCTTCTGGAGTTCTTAACATTAGTAGAGCTGTCAATAATGCGCTTCCTGCCATAATGAGTATTCATCAGCATATTGCTAGAGCATGGCTCGATACAGCGACAGCTTTTCCTGACAATGCTTCCGAGAGAGAAGCTCGTTATTTAATAGTTCGAGATACGAATACCTTTGTTAATGATTTGTTAACTGCTGCAGCAATGGATGAGATGAGCATTGAAAAAGAATCTGCTTTTTATGATGTCAGAGAGGCCTATGATAATGCTGCAGATGCACTCGATTGTGTTGATAGAGCTTGCCAAGTAGCAACAAACCCCACGGAACACCCTAATATTCAGGAAGCAAAGAGAACAGCTCTGGAAGCGTGTGCTGCTGCTCAGCATGCGATGCAAGACTATATTAATTTCCAGTAACTAGAGTCTGTCCTAGAGTCAACAATTTTTAATTTTATTGGTAGTCAAAATTGCTGAGCTCAAAGGCTGGAGATCCCGCTACTGCGGTAGAAGATAGAAGATGGGGTCGAGGCCTGCTAAAGCAGGCAAATAGTAATAGGTATAGCTTTTATTGATTTTTCAGGGCTAATTCTTCCAACGGAATAACAGGTTGAAATTTAATAAATAATAGACGACGCCAAAGCACTTCACAAAAACTTTTTTCATTAATCAGCTTCTCTCTGTATTTATCCCTTCCATCCCTTCCATCCCTGTTAATATTCTTCTTCTTTCATCCTCTTTCATCCATGTTTATGCATTTCGGTGAATTAGCCCTGTTGATTTTTAGATGCCTGTTTTTTGAGATTGACGATAAATTATCAATGATCAATTTTGCAAGAACCACTGGTTTTATATTTTTTGTTTCAGAACTCTTTACCCTTCAGTCTTTACTTCTTCTTTTGTATCCTTTTGTGTTCTTTTGTGGTTAATCTCTACTCTTCTTCATCGATGAGTCAGATAGTGTTGACTTAGTAAATTTCGCCTCAGCACCCGTTACTCGTTACTCTTTACCCGTCACTTGCCTTCTACGTTCTTTTGCGGTTATTTTTTTCTAAAATTCTTCAGCTTCCTGCATCAAGGCATCAGCACGTTCCTTAGCAGAAGATGCAGCTTCCTCCCATTGATCTGCCTCTGCGATATTTCCAACGAGATGTGCTTCTGCTGCTTTGAGGTAATGCCCTGCACTTTCTTGATATTGCGTGGCTGTTTTACTACAGAGTTCTGCTAGAGATTGGTTTCCATCGGTTGTCGCAGTAGTTGCTGTGCAGATAGCGCTGTGGGCTTGGTTTAATTGACTCTCACTTTCAGAAGCGACCTCGTCGACTTTCTCCCATTGAATATCATCAATAGCATGCTCGCTTAACGCTACTTCTATGGCTTTTTGGTAAAAGCTGACAAGTTCTTGAAACTGCATGACTGTTTTACTAAAAAGTTCTACTAGGGGTTGATTCTCTTCATTTATCGCTTTTCTAAGACTACCATCGGCAAGGATTAACTGGCCAAAAGCTTCCTGAGCATAATGATCTGCTTTCTCCCATCGATCTGCCTCTGCATTGTTTCCACTTGCTACTGCTTCTGCGGCTGTTCGGTAAAACTCAGCAAGCTCTTGATACTGTGTGACTTTTTTACTGCATAGCTCTACTAAAGGTTTGTTTCCCTTAGCTGCTGCAAGAGCAACTTTCTCGAGAGCCCCAACGGCTGATATGGATTCGTCTTGTAAATTTCCTAAATACTCAGCACTCTTTTTAGCATAGGCAGCTACCTCGCATAAAAGGTCTCCTTCTGTGATGTTTCCATTGGTCATTGCGACTACTGAACGGCAATAATATTCGGAAGCTTCTTGGTATTGTTGAGCTGTTTTACTCCAAAGCTCTGCTAAAGGTTTGTTTTCACCGACTGTCGCAATAGTTGCTTTCGCGAAAGCCTCGGCGGCTGACCTTAAGTTTTCACTATTCTGCAAAGCAGGTCCAACTATTTTACCCAACCTTTCTGCCTCGGCGTTGTTTCCACTTAGCTTGGCTTCTATTGCTTTGTTGGAATATGTAAAAGATTCTTGATACTGCGTAGCTGCTTTATTCCATAGCTCTGCTAGGGGTTTATTTCCAGCAGCTGTTGCGATGCCAACTTCCTCGAGGGCCTCAGCGGCTGCTTTTAATCCCCAAGCACTATAA
>Ga0155638_1042_pt2 | contig 19410 bp, 18 predicted proteins | sample RifCSPhighO2_12_FD_107295 | JGI IMG/M metagenome (GOLD analysis project Ga0155638, IMG submission 107295) | Verrucomicrobia bacterium RIFCSPHIGHO2_12_FULL_41_10
CTTTCCGGTAAATCTCTCGAATCGGATGCTTATCCAATAAATTTCCTTCGATCCCACCAAGACGGTTTGGATCGTAAAGTTGAATCCCTAAATAGAAATAAAGAGGCACAATGGGAACCCCTTCATCAACAAGCAACTTTTCAGCATCATGCAAAATCTGAAAACGCTTTCCAGGATTAATTTCCAAAGCAGCTTCTTGAATCAATTGATCATAATGTTTCGAACTCCAACCAGTACGATTGTTACTTCCTCCTGTTACAAAAAGATCTAAGAAGGTGTTTGGGTCAAGATAATCTCCAATCCAACTAGAACAAGCCATGCCAAAGTCGAGACTACTCATCGAAGCTAAATAGGCCTTGAGTTCTTGATGTGCTAATAAAACAAAAACACCTAACTCATGTTTCCACATCGCTTGAAGCTCCACCGCAATTCCTTCAGGAACCTCTCCTTCACTATAAAGATACGTTATTAAAGGAAATCCTTTACCACCAGGATACCCTGCCTCAGCAAGAAGACGCTGTGCTTCCTTGACATGAACACCAAGCCCCTTGGGAGAATGATAACCAAGGATACCAGGAGGCACCAAACTCTCGGCACATAATTCTCCCGCCCGTGTGATCTTCTCCGTAAGACGCTTTCGATCGATGACAAGAGCAAAAGCCTTGCGCACACGAGAGTCGTTAAAAGGAAGTTTCGTACAATTAAAACGAATAAACTCTGTTCCCAGATAAGGTGCCTCATGAAAATCATTCCTCTTAATCAATGCATCCATAAGGAAAGGAGGAGCTAGCCCTTTATCAAGCAAGAGATCAGCTTGTCCTACTGCGTAAAAATTATAAGCCACCGTCGCTTTATTAATAGTAAGGACCTCCACTGTTTCTAAAGCAACATGGACTGCATCCCAATAGTAAGGGTTCTTTTTGAGCACAATCCTGTCATTAATATTCCAAACAGAAAGCGTATAAGCACCATTGCCTATAATATGCTCAGGTTTAATCCACGCATCACCTACACGATCAATAAAACGCACTGGAACAGGATAAAGAGCAGGCAAGGCACAGAGCTGGAGAAAATAAGCCGTTGGTTGCTGTAAAACGACCTTGAGTGTACGATCATCGAGCGCTTTTATTCCTACTTTAGAAAAATCAGATTCCTTTCCTGAGGCAAAATTTTCGGCCCCGCGCACCACAAAAAGTTGATAATTATAAGGAGATCCAGTTACTGGAAGAAGCGCTCGTTTCCACGACAAGACAAAATCTTGTGCCGTTACAAGAGCTCCATCTGACCAACGCACTTCGGGACGTAAATGAAAAACATACGTAAGCCCATCGGGCGAAATATCCCAAAAAGAAGCCGCTCCGGGCTCTACCATACCTGAACGATTGAAACGTAAAAGACCTTCAAAAAGCTCACTGGCTAAACGAATATCAGATTGCCCTCGTACAAGAGCAGGATCGAGCGTTTCAGGATCAGTCCCATTAATAAAAACAAGATCGGCTCTTTGATGCGCTCTATGACATCCTATGAGAAGAACTGCACAGAGAACAACAAAAACTAAAGTAGTTATTGCTCTTAGTTGGTAGTTCGCAGTTCGTAGTTCGTAGTGTTTCAACTCGTTGATTTAATTTACAATTATTCGGTTAACCCATTGCTAAAATGTGCCAGAGGATAAACTAATCATCATAATTCTTCCAATTGTGTTTGCAATAGTAAGCCTAGACTTCGATCTTCCATCTCCCATCTTCCATCTCCTACCGCAGCAGCGGTATCTCCAACCTCCAACCTCTAACCTTTCACCTTCAAGCTATTTTTAAACTGCAATCCTGTTGGAGTATTAGCCAAGCCTCCCTCGGAAGTTTCTTTATACATTCGAGGCATTTTATTGCCTACTTCTCGAAGAGCACCGACCACCTCATCAAATGGGACAATGCTCTTCACCCCACTCAATGAAATGGCTGAAGCACCAAAAGAATGCAGCCCGAACAAACCATTGCGCATCATGCAAGGAGCTTCCACATAACCTCCGATCGGATCACAGATCAAACCAAGCGTGTTTTGAAGAGCCAGTGCAGCGGCATTAACCACTTCTTCAGGAGTCCCTCCATCAAGCTCACAGATTGCAGCGGCTGCCATAGCACTAGCGCTACCAACCTCTGCCTGACACCCTCCTTGAGCTCCTGAAAAACAGGCTCCATGGCCAATAATTTTTCCAATACCTGCCGCCGTGAAAAGTCCACGCATGGTGACTTCATCCGTTGCATGACGTTCCTCTTGCCAAATAAGAAGACAAGCAGGACAGATACCTGCACTTCCTGCGGTCGGTGTAGCAATAATACGTCCGAAGGCTGCATTCGTTTCTAAAACAGCAAAGGCATAAGCAATACTCCGCTCGAAAATCGAGCCCAACACGCTCACCTTGCTTCCCTGACTATGGGCAAGTACTCTGCGAGAATCCCCACCAGAAAGCCCACTACGACTACGCTCCGTAATCTCAAGGCCTTTTTTCACTGATTCCTTCATACGTCCATAATAAAGAACCATTCGGTCCTCAATCTCTTCACGACTTAACGTGCCGCTTTCGATTTCACTTTGAACGGTTAACTCGGCAATAGAAACCTGCTTTGTTCGGCAAAGATCTAATAATTGAACAGCGGTGCGAAATTGTGTTTCCATAAGTTTAGAAAGCAAAAGAAATAGCCACAAAAGAACACAAAGAACACATAAAAAAAGAAAAACTTATCAACTGGACTTTATACTACACCTTCGCAGTTCAATCATTTGGTTCAGGTCCGTCCTCCGAAGGAGGGGAGCTGAACGCTTAAAACCCCGGAAGAGGAGGTAAGATGACGAGACGTTCGATAGCAGGAATTTTTCTAAAAAGGTTGGGGACTTCTTCGGGCAAGTGGCCATCAATCTCAATCACGGTAATAGCATTTTCTCCTCGTTCCACCCGACTCGTCCGAATACTGGCTACATTAACTTGTACACAAGCCAAAACAGCCGTAATACGAGCCAGAAATCCTGAAGTATCATGATGCCAGAAAACCAATACTTCTAAAGTCCCAGGAATCGAAACAGGAAGCCCATCGATTTCTTCGAGAGAAATACTCCCTCCTCCAATAGAAGCTGCCGTCAACGTCAAAGTCTGCGTTGCTCCTTTAAGAATAATCCTTGCAGAATTTGGATGTGCCTGCGGGCCAAGATCAATAGGTTCAAAAGCAACCTCGATACCTTGTTGTTGCGCCATTTCCCGAGCATGAATAAGTCGCTCATCATCTGGAACCATTCCCAACAAGCCTGCAACAAGTGCTTCCTTCGTTCCATGACCATCACCCGTAGCCAAAAAAGAACCATGTAGTTGGATACGAGCAGAACGAGGAACCTCCCCCAACAAATGAAAAGCTGCCCACCCCATACGACAAGCACCTGCGGTATGGGAACTTGAAGGACCAATCATGGAAGGACCAATAATTTCAAAAATACTCATAGTGACTACCAACGTCCTTTTCATTTCTACGAAATGAAAAAGGACCTTGCTAAAATTAACCTAACTTGTAATTGACCACTCAAATTTTTAAGTAAATCAGTATTGCAAAGACGTAATACTGCAGCAATGAATCTATTCTTTCGAGCCAAATCTTGCACTTTGCTACTCTTTACAGGGCTAATTCACGATTTATTTAGGTATGTTATGATTCTTTATTAAAGCGATTTCGAAAGCAAAAATTAAGGACGAATAAAAATCCCGCTTCACTTTTTACTTTTGTCACGAAGTGACCAAAAATAAACTTAAACTTAAACTTAAACTAATAACTTAAACTAACTATTCGGCCTGTTGCCCGAATAGTTACTCTGCTTCCCTCAACGCTACAACCTGCAACTGAATCGTTGTGCGACCTTGATAAGAATTGCGTTCTAAAGTAAACGCAATGTCCCAAGGAGCCTCTGGCAGTGGATCCATAGCTCCATTAAAAAAAATGGCAGCAATAGGAGCTCCTTGTTGAGAGGCAAACTCCAGACGCAAATGTTTTTCTTTTAAAATACGAGGTTCTTTAATCGGTCTCACTGAATAAGCAATAAAGAGAGGTTGTGGATTAGCCGTACCAAAGGGAGCCAGTCTGTCTTGAGTATCAAGCCAGTCAAAATCAATTTCTTTAAAATCAACCTCTGCTTGAAGTTTTAAACGAGGAATAAGATCTTCCTCCTTAAGAAAATGATTCGCTGCTTTTTCAAAAGCATGGCGCAATTCTTCTAAACGTGACTCTTGAAGAGTTAATCCGGCCGCCATAGCATGCCCTCCAAAAGCATCTAAGAGAGGAGAACAATGCTCTAAGGCTTCAACCAAGGAAAACCCCTCAATACTTCGACCACTCCCTTTACCTCTTCCTTGTTCATCAAACCCAATCACAAGCGTTGGTCGATGCCACCTCTTAGTAAGACGTGAGGCAACAATACCTACCACCCCTTGATGCCATCCTGCATTTCCAAGCACAATACTTTTCTGATTTACTGGGTCAAGATGTTTGGTTACCCACTCTTCGGCCTCCAGAGTGACAGCACGTTCAATTGTCTGGCGCTCACGATTGCGAATATCAAGATGACGTGCTATACGAGCAGCCTCCGTGGCATCATCACTGAGAAGAAGAGTAAGTGCTTCTTGTGCTGAACTGAGTCGACCAGCGGCATTGATACGAGGACCCAGTTTATAACCGATATCCATCGCCGTAAAAGGAGGCTTAATTTCAGCAACCTTAATTAAGGCTCTCACACCAGCCCATTGTGAGTTAGCCAACTGCCTCAGACCATAACGCACAAAAATACGATTCTCACCAACTAGTGGTACAATATCAGCAACTGTCCCCAAGGCTACCAGGTCAAGATAACGCCTCAAATCAAGATCAGGATTGGGCAAACGCTTAAGCAGCGCATGGCAGAGTTTAAAGATCAGCCCAACCGTACAGAGGTAATGGTATCCATCTACTGCGATTTGTGGGAGACTCGATGAATGCTGCGTTGGACTTGAATCTTGACTTGGGCAGTATGTGCTTATACAGCCCAAATCAAAATTCTGCGTCCCCCTTGCCTCATCAGTCTCGCACTGCGTCTCGTTACGACGGAAAGGTAAGACTTTGGTTTTCTGAGGGTTAACTAAATATGTGCATGTATTTTCTACAGAATCACTTGCTAACTCATGATGGTCGACAACAATAAGATCCACCCCTCGCTCACGAATTAGCTTTGCCTCGTTAATTGAATTAGTACCACAATCAACAGCCACAATGAGACTGGGTTGAAATGATGTCAAACAATGCTCAACGCCAGCAATACTGAGTCCGTAACCTTCACGAGCACGTTCAGGAATAAAGCAATCAACAGAACCTGCCCCCATCGCTTTAAGAACACGACAAAGTAATGCTAATGAGGAAATCCCATCCACATCGTAATCGCCATAAAGAACAATCCTTTCTTTCTTTTGAAGGGCTGTATGCAACCGCTCAACGGCAAGTGATATACCAGGAATTTCTTCCGGTGGCCGCAAATTAGCTAGTCGTGGTTCAAGAAAAGAAGAAGCTTCTTCAAGAGTTGTAAAACCTCTAGAGACTAGCAACGAAGCAATCGGCAATGGCAGATGAAGCTCTCTTGCAAGTAATTCTACGAGCTGTGAATCCTTAATCTCAGGAAGAATCCATTGCTTTTTCATGAGATTAGGAGAAGAAGAAATTAACCACAAAAGAACACAAAAGAAATCATAGGAATTTTTATAAAAATTCTTAATATATGATACTTAACAGAATAATAGAACTAGCTAAGCTGGCACCACTGAATTACTGTCAATTTTCTTTTTTTTGTGCCCTTTTGTGTTCTTTTGTGGCTAACCCTCTGTTTTTTTCTTTGGGCTATGCCTTCTCGACTTGCCAATATTCCAACTCGACAGGCGTTTCACGCCCAAAAATACTCACAGAAACACGCAACTTACCACGCTCTGGATCAACCTCTTCAACAACACCCTGTTGGCTTTGGAAAGGACCATCAGCCACTTTAACTTTATCCCCAACTTCAAAAATAACTTTCTGCGTAATGCTCTCCTCACGTTCTTTCATCTGCGCGAGCATCCCTTTAACCTCTTTCAAGCGCATAGGAATAGGAAAGTCCTTAGCACCAGCAAAACCAATAACACCTGTCGTCTCCTTAATAAAATACCAAGCTTTATCAATGAGCTTATCATTCTCATCAAGAAGATGCATATTGATGATAAGGTACCCAGGAAAAAACTTACGCGTACTCTCTGTCTTTTTCCCACGTTTAATTTCTTGAACACGTTCTGTTGGAATTAAGACTTCGAAAATAAGGTCGCCTATTTCTTCAGTTTTAATACGTTTGACAATATTATCATGAATCTTTTGCTCCTGACCGGAGAGAACATGAACGACAAACCATTGATCTTTAGGAGCGAGAGGCATAGCAAGAATAATAACTATTCGACCAACAGGCCGAATATAAGTTTAAGTTTAAGTTTAAGTTGATTTTTGGTCACTTCGTGACAGGGCAAGAAATGATTGAACTGCGAAGGTGTAGTGTAAATATATTGTATAGCTTGTTAAGAAGCTACTGAACAGCTTGTTTCGACCTTTAGCCTATAGTTCAAACTCACCTTCGAAGGAGGGGAGGCTGAACGGTTATGCTCGCGTTAAAAATCCGATAACATTAATAGTAATAAAATCAAAAAATGAAATATACCCTCCAAGAAGTATCATAGCAACAAGAACGACGAGGGTTGAATTCCACAATTCCTTGTAACGTTTGAAGCCATGCTCTTCATCATTCCAAGGCCATTGTGCTTTAGCTAATTCACCACGAACCTCAATGAGGTAATTGCTTATTTTTTTTAACATAGAAAAAAAGATACTTCTGCTTAAACTTCAACAGTTGCTTGATCAATTTCAACAGTTGCCTAAGCAGCTATTGAAATTGATCAAGAAACCCAGGCCAGGAGGGACTTGAACCCCCAACAAACGGTTTTGGAGACCGCTACTCTACCAATTGAGCTACTGGCCTAAAGTTGATCTATTTATTTAATTAGTCAAGAATCTCGGAGACACGTCCAGCACCTACGGTACGACCACCTTCACGGATAGCAAAGCGGATCGTTTTTTCCATAGCAATTGGAGTGATAAGTTCTACTTCAATAGAAATATTGTCACCAGGCATGACCATTTCAACTCCTTCAGGAAGTTTTACAGCACCGGTAACATCTGTTGTACGGAAATAGAATTGTGGACGGTAGTTAGAGAAGAAAGGCGTATGACGACCACCTTCATCTTTACTTAGCACGTAGATCTCAGCCTTGAATTTCTTGTGAGGCTTGATCGAACCGATCTTAGCAATAACCTGACCACGCTCAAGATCATCTTTCTTCACACCACGAAGAAGAAGACCTACATTGTCACCAGCTTCTGCTGTGTCAAGAAGTTTACGGAACATTTCGATATCCGTAACGGTTGTTTTAATCGTAGGTCTGAGCCCAACGATTTCAACTTCCTCCATCTTTTTGAGAATACCACGTTCTACACGTCCTGTGGCAACCGTTCCACGACCTTCAATATTGAAGACATCTTCTACAGGAAGAAGGAATGGCTGATCTTTTGGACGCTCTGGCATTGGAATGTATTTGTCCACGGCATCAATGAGCGCAAGAATTTGTTTCTCCATTTCTGGATCACCTTCAAGAGCCTTCTTAGCACTTCCTCTAACGATAGGGATATCATCACCAGGAAAATCGTAGGAAGTAAGAAGATCACGAATTTCCATCTCAACGAGATCAAGTAATTCTGGATCGTCAACAAGGTCAACTTTATTCATGAAGACCACCATGGAAGGAACACCTACCTGACGGGCCAAAAGAATATGCTCACGAGTTTGAGGCATTGGGCCATCTGCAGCACTGACAACAAGAATAGCACCATCCATCTGAGCAGCACCAGTGATCATGTTTTTTACATAATCAGCATGTCCAGGACAGTCAACGTGAGCATAGTGACGAGCGTCACTTTCATACTCAACGTGTGCTGTAGAGATCGTAATACCACGTTCTTTTTCTTCAGGAGCTGCATCAATCTGGTCATAAGCGCGTGCTTCCGCTTTACCTGATTTAGCGAGCACCGTAGTGATAGCCGCAGTAAGTGTGGTCTTGCCGTGATCGACGTGACCGATAGTGCCGACGTTAACGTGCGGCTTGTTGCGTTGGAATGAGTCCTTAGCCATTGTAGTTTCTAGTAGTTATTGTGGTTGTGTGCTGTTCCTTTGGAGCCCATGACCGGGATTGAACCGGTGACCTCGTCCTTACCAAGGACGTGCTCTACCAACTGAGCTACATGGGCCTGTTCAGCCCAAAGGACCGAGCAAGTTCTCATTAAAGAACGTTAATGAAATATTATATGATAAGCATTCAGTCCCCGTTATACGGCGACTGAAGTAAAGGTAACAGTTTAGGTTGAGTATGTCATAATCGTTCAATTCTCTGCATAGCAGAAATTGCACGCTTATATTAAATTGTTATTTTCTGCAGCAGATTCTAATTGGTCCATGAGCAATTACAAGGATGTATTTTAACATTCGCAAAAAAAATTATGCAGGGGCTCCTTGGTAATCCGCATTTGTAACCGTTCAAAGCCCACCTCCTACCGAGACGGGCTCTGAATAAAATGACCTGACTGTTCGCTAGTAGTACGCTATCTTCCTATACAATGCACTCACATATTACTTCGCAGTCCGACCATTTAATTCATATCCTTCCTCCGAAGGAGGGAGAATATGAACCCTTAAACTCTCCCTCTCTTAGTAAAAAATCGCTTTCACCTATCCCTAGTTACACTATTGAAAATAGCGTAATTAAGGGCAGTCCTGACATAACATCACTTCGTCGTGACTACGTTCATAGCGCCCTTCGTCGTCAGGATCTTCAAGCTGATCCCATAGATCAGTTTCATCTTTGGTTTGATGCGGCTACCTCCTGCCAAGACGTTGTAGAGCCCAATGCAATGATGCTCTCAACAACAAGTCTTGATCTTTCGATTACCTCACGCATGGTCTTACTCAAAGGATACGACAAAAAAGGGTTTCGTTTTTTCACCAATACGAAAAGCCTTAAAGGGAGACAAATGAGTGAAAACCCTCGCGTTGCTCTTCTCTTCTACTGGACAGCCTTAGAGCGACAAGTTCACATTAATGGCACGACAACGCTCTTGCCTCGCATTGATACAGAAAATTATTTTCACTCACGTCCTCGAGACAGTCAACTCGGCGCTTGGGCCTCTCATCAAAGCGATACACTTCCTGATCGTAAAACTCTTGAAGAGCGCATGGAATATTTCAAAAAACGCTTTGAAGGAAGGGAAGTACCCCTCCCTGATTTTTGGAGTGGATATCTTATTACACCAGATTCTATGCAGTTTTGGCAAGGTCGCAGCGATCGACTCCACGATCGATTCCGCTACACAAAAAAAGAAAATGGAGAGTGGAGCATTGAGCGACTTAATCCATAAAACGTAACTACCACCGTACCGTTGGTAGTTAGAAGATAGAAGATAGAAGATGGAAGTCGAGGCCTGCTGCTGCAGGCAAAAAGAATTTAGGAAAGAGCAATTTCCCTATCTCCTATCTACTAACTTTTATCGAAGGTATTAGCTCCTATCTTCCATCTTCTATCTCCAATCTTCTACTACCAATATCTTCATAGATGTTGGTAGTTATTCCAGCCAATTCATTGGGTTAAAATTATAAGATATGGCTATTGCGATGAGCAATGCACCTAGCATCAAAGCAATTAAAATTACAGGTAGTATGCCAAAGCGCATTAACCGTAAGTAGCGCTGTTCCGTAATAATTTCCTGTTCTGTCGGAAATGGAGGATAAGGAAGAGGATTCATAGAATTGAGAAAGTAAAGAATGAAGGGTGAAGGGTAAAGAGTGTTTCCGATCGGAAGCAAGTCAGAATATCAAAATTCATAATTAACAAAGCCTATTTTTCAGAAAATATATCTTTGAAAATTAGGTAAATATTTGGCCAATCCAGTCAGTAAAATTTGTCTAAACATGTTGAAATCCTTTGCTACAGCGGCTGAAGAGGCATAGGAAAATTGGGGTCAAGGTTCGCATTCTTGGCCAAAACATGATTTCATCGCATTAACTGCAGAGAAGTTTGCACCTTCGAATACCTCCAAAATAAAGAGTCCCATTGGTTAAGATTCGAGACCCTGACCCCATTTTCCTAACTGGATTAGCCGAATGTTTACAAAATTAAGCCTCAGGACTCTTCACCCTTTCCTCTTCACTCTTTACAACAGTATTCGATGCTGCCGTACGTTGTTGATCAATATTCTTCTTATCTTGCTCTTCTCGAGAAAGACGCCCTTGCAAACGAAGACGGATTGGAAGCCCGGTAAAAGGCCATTGCTCACGAATTGTATGGAGAATATGTTTTTTGTAAGCGTCGGTCATGAGCTTCTCATCATTGACAAACAATAAAAATTCGGGCGGATAAAAAGGACGCTGCACTTCAGGAACTACCTGAGTAGCGTAGAGAAGTTTAAAGCGCCTTCCTCCTCGAGATGGAGGCGGTTGACTTTCCCAGACCGCTTTAAAGAATCGATTCAGTTCTCCAGTACCAATATGAACTTCTGCTGCTCGTCGCACCTCTTCCAAGGAGGTTAAGAGACGACCTATGTGTTGTCCTGTTTTAGCAGAAAGACAAATCACAGGTGCAAATTCGAGAAAGAAAAGTTCCTGTCGAATTACCTCTGCTTGTTCTCCCTGAGAGGCACGGCCTCCATCTTCCTTATGCACCAAATCCCATTTATTAAGCACAATAATACATGGCTTGGTCGATTCCTGAAGCATTCCAGCAATGCGTTTATCTTGAGCGGTAACTCCAGCAGTGGCATCAATCACAAGCACACCAACATCAGCACGACGAATAGCTTCCTCAGAACGCATAGCACTAAAAATCTCCACCGATGTATCAGGACACGAACGATGACGTAATCCTGCGGTATCAACAAGCAAGTAGGGAACGCCTTTTAAGAGACAAAGAGTATCAACGACATCACGTGTTGTCCCCGGAATAGAACTAACAATACTTCTCTCCTCACCAATAATTTTATTAAGAAGTGATGATTTTCCAACATTCGGTCGACCGACAATAGCAAGCTTGGGGGCCACTACATCCTTCTCAGAGCCACTTTCAACAAGAAGGGTCTCTTCAGAATTGCTATCAATAGTACCAAGCTCATTACTCATCTTCTCTTGATCAGAGTTCTTTTTAAGAAGGGCCGCCTCTTCGAGGTTCTTATCAATAGCATCCATCAGATCATGCAATCCACAACCATGCGCAGCACTCATGCTCAAGACGTTTTTAAATCCGAGTGTATAAAAATCATTAACCAAAGGCTCATGCATTTTCTCATCGATTTTATTCACAACGAGAAGAAGAGGATGCCCAGTACGACGTAGTTGATGAGCAAGCTCACGATCTAGAGGCGTCACTCCAGCACGACCATCAACAAGAAAAAGAAGAAGATCCGCAGAAGCAATCGCTGTCATGGCAGCACTATGAGTCGCCTCAGAAAAATCAGGATCAGGAGAGTCACCAATCCCACCTGTATCAATCAACTCAAAAGGGTTCCTTCCCTTGTCGCAAAGAGAGGCAAGCCGATCCCGAGTCACCCCAGGCTGATCATGAACGATAGCAATACGACGCCCTACAAGACGATTAAAAAGAGAAGATTTTCCGACATTAGGTCGGCCAACAATGGCTACGCGGTACATAGAGCTTTTAGTATGAATACAATTTTTGATAAATATTTTAAAGAATGATTAGTAACTAAAATTGCTAAGTTATTAAACGCTCTAGAAGATGGAAGATAGAAGATGGAAGATAGGAGTTAACGCCTTCGGCAAATATACAAAATGCAAAGCACACATCGAAAATAAAAACTTCCACAAGATAACTTTCATTTTATCCCTTCAGAAAATCGTTTTCATAAAAACTCCTATCTACTAACTCCAATCTTTAATCCTCTACCGAGCCTGCTACAGCAGGCCTCGACTTCTATCTCCCATCTTCCATCTCCTATCTTCTCAGGGATCTTCAATTAATAATATTAATTTGAAGATCCCTGGGGTCTATCATGACCTCCTGCGCACAAAAGTCGAACACCTTCGGCAATATAACCAATTCCACTCATAAAAGTCACAATACCAGCAATCCAAATAACAGAAGTGTAATAGCTCCATTGAAGCAAGACCACAGCGATGGCAAGCATCTGTAAAAATGTAGAAGCCTTTCCTAACAAGCTAGGACGCACATCCAGATGATCATTGAGAAAACGTAGTACAATACATCCTGTGACAATAATAATATCGCGAGCAATCACAAGTACAGGAAACCAAAGTGGCAACGAACGATCCCAGTTACTAAGACTGAGTGTAATAATAGCGGTAAGCATCAACCCCTTGTCAGCAAGAGGATCAAGAATGGCGCCAAGAGGTGACTTAAGATGATAATGCCGAGCCAACCATCCATCAACACCATCACTCAATGCTGCCGTAAGGAAAACAATAATCGTCGCACCACGCAACAATTCGTTAGGCACTCCTGCAGCTACGCTCTGTCCATAATAAATGGCCAATAAAACGAAAACAGGAATGAGTAAAATTCGCCCGATAGTGATTTGATTAGGAAGGGTCATAGGGGATCTCACAATTAATAATCTATTATTAATTGTGAGATCAGTTCGTAGTTCGTAGTGGCATTAGATTGCTCCATGTAACTATACTCATCATGGATGAAAATTAGGTTTTTTTACGCTGAAATTGTTGTCTCTAACAAGGCGGAAGAGTGAGGCGCTATGTAAACATAACGTAAGCTCTGACAACGAAGCTAGTGACAACAAGAACAAGTAAAAATTCCTAATTTTCATTCGTGATGAGTATATCAACGCCATCGAATGATGATGTGACTTAGATGTGGGGTCAGGGTTCGCAATCTTGACCAAAAAATGGTCCCATCGTTTTAAAACCAGGGAAGGTTACACTTTCGGATAGCTCAAAAATAAAAAATCCCATTGGTTAAGATTCGAGACCCTGACCCCCATCCGATTTTAAAAAAATTCTCGTTCAGTTTAAACTCTCCATTTTCTCTGTGTTCTTTGTGGCTATTTTTTCTTCAATCATTGGTATTCTCCGCGCATCCCCCCAAAGTGATTCAAGATCGTAAACTCCACGCAATGTGTTATGAAAGACATGAACAACAACACTTCCATAGTCGACAACAATCCATTGACTTCCAGGATAGGCGTCATCAGAAAGAGGATGGAGACCGTGTTCCTTGCGCATCCTATCTCGAATAGAACCGGCAATGGCTTTAATCTGTGGTTCTGACGTTCCTGTTAGAACAACAAAAAAATCAGTGAAACTAGAAATGCCTCGCAAGTCGAGAATCACTGGATCTTCGGCTTTTTTATCAAGAGCCGCATCCACGCAGCAAAGGGCTAATTGTTCTTCCGTGTCAACGGGGCTAGGTAATGGGCTTGTAGAGAGAGTTTTTTTCAATGTAATCGAGTACAGGTGTTGGTACAAAGTAGCGTACTGAAGCTCCTCTGGCAAGACGTTCACGAATTTCTGTCGAAGAAATATCAATACGTCGCGGAATTACAGGAAAATCATGAGGAAAAACGGTATTTTTTGTGCCACGTGCAAACAGAGCAAAACTAACCCTCCCCTGCAACTCCTTACTCTCCTTCCAAGAAGAAAGCTTTGCCAGATGATCTTCTCCAATCAGGTAAATAAATTCTGTTGATGGGTTTTCTTTCTGTAATTCCCTAACCGTTTCAATGGTATAGGATACCCCCGGTCGGGTTAATTCTCGATCATCAATAGACATAACTATTCGGCCAACAGGCCGAATAGAGGCTGCAGACTGTAGGCTGTAGGCTGTAGGTACTGCTGCGGCGGCAGAAGATGGAAGTCGAGGATTACTACTGCTGGCACAACAGGAAGAGCTCTGATGATTAGTTGATCCTTTGGCACATTCTAGCAATGAGTTAACCGAATGTTTGCCAAGACCCTTTTTTTGAACCCCATCTTCCTTCTCCGCCCACTGGAGAGACAATTGCAGCATCGCTAGACGATGAGCATCAGAGACTGTTGGTGGAGCTTCTACTTTATAAGGAGAAAGTTTTGCAGGAACAAAAAGAATCTGATCAAGCTTTAATAATTCTAAAGCATCCTGCGCAAGGATCAGATGCCCTAGATGAATAGGGTCAAAAGTCCCACCCAAAAGACCAATGCGTTTTTTAGGAATATGAGAAGAAGAAGTGCTCAATTTAACAAGAGATGAAAGAGAACGATTACAAATGAGGATAGCGCGACAAGTAACCAGGAGAATTAACTTGTTTTTGCATCTTAGGATTCAGGCTTTGCAACCACTCTTCAGTTGCTATCTGTTCTAAATTTTTACTTGTAATGTGGAGTAAGACACAAGCGTGGTCGAAAAAATACTGGTTTAGCTTCGATAGAAAGAGAAGCAGTCTTATTGTTAAAAAGAGAGTTTTTTTTCTGTACAGCTTCAGCTTGGCCTTGATCTACGAGCTGTTGATCTAGAGCCCGTGAGAGAGCTTTCTTTTTAGCAATTTCAGCAAAAGAAATAGTTGAAACAGTAATCATTGAAGTAATCGTTTAGATCATCCCTTCTTCGGAGATGAGCTCTGAACTATAGGCTAAGGAGTGACTAACCATCCCAACTAATATACACAATCGCTAAAATAATGAACACAAATTCTCATTCTATCGCTTATATAGGATTCGATATTGCCAATATTTCCAAAAGTGAATTGGATTTAGCTATTTCAGGAACAAACCATCAGACATTTAATAATAATCCAAAAGGCATAGCCAAACTCGTATAATTCTTACTATCTTGCCAATGAATGGCAAAATTACTATTAGGCTAAACCTATCGATAAAATTTGCATAAGAAAGAATATTCAAGCTCGATTGACAGGTTTTTATTTTGTCCTCGACTTGATATTTACCCTCCATACCAAGCTACAAACTACAAACAAAAATAGCTGTTCAGTGGCTTCTCAACAAACTATGCATTGCATCATATTACTACTTCGCTGTCTGATCATTTGGTTCAGATCCTTCCTCCGAAGGAGGGGAGCCTGAACGCTTACAACTGCTAATTTCATCCTCCTCGCTCCTTTCTCAATTCATCCAAAGTGGTTGATTGTCCTTGCTCAACAAACTGGATTTCCATTCCTAGGACGGCCAGTAATGCCAACAATTTTCTAGACCCAAATTCAGCACTACGCCCTCGCTCAAACCGTGAAAGCGATTCCGCACTGATTCCTGCTTGTTTTGCAACTATTGCTTGACGATAATGCAGCATTTTTCGCTGGAGCATCACAGCATAACCTAATTCTTGAAGAGTCTTCATTGATTACCTTTTATTTTGATAAATATATCAAGAAATTTGATTTATTCAAGAATCTTGATTTAAAAATCAAAATCATCATTCAGAGCAACCTTTTTATAGGAAGGGTCTTCATAGTTACAATTTACCTCGGAAAGAATATTCAAACTCAGCCTACAGGTTTTGTATTTTATCTTTCACTTGATATTTGAACCCCCTTTTCATTCCTGCTCCCATCCCAAAACAATTTGACAACAGCCTCTTGTTAGACAATATTGTTATACATGAAAACAGCAAGCATTAGACAAGTTCAACATGGGCTCAAGGCTATACTTGATTGGGTTGAGGCTGGAGAAAAAGTGAGTATTACAAGAAGAAATATTATTGTTGCTGAAATGAGTTCCCCAAAAAAAACTCATTCCTTAACAATACCTAACTTCAAAGAGCGACTCAAAAAAACTTTTCCCCACCCTATCAAAGGCCCCAGTAATGCTGAACTCATTATTCAAGAACGAAACAGCCGATGAAATGTTACTGCGATACCAGTATTCTTGCCTCGCTCTATTTATGTGATGAGCATTCTGAGCAAGTAGCAATATGGATTCAGAAGACAGAACGGCCAATTCCTTTAACGCCACTCACAGAGCTTGAATTGACAGGAGCCATCCAACAGCGACTGTTTCGAAAAGAAATTTCCGAAGCTGAAGCTATGGAATCTCAACAATATTTTCAGCAAGACATTCTTACCGGATTTTATCAACGACACTTTCACCAAGGAGAAGAATACCAAAAAGCCTTACAACTTGTCCTGCAACACACCTCCTCTATTGGTTGTCGCACCTTAGATGTTCTTCATATTGCATCCGCACTAACACTCAATATTCGTCTCTTTGCCACCTATGATCTTCGTCAAAAAATGTTGGCTCGAAAAATAGGACTAAACACCATTGATTTTTAGCCAATAGACTTCTTTCCTACTGACAAAATATCTTTGAGCCTGATTTGATATTTAATCCGAATATTTCATACTAAATCTATTGCGGCTTGTGGAAAGTTCACAACTACTACGTTGGACTCAGATTTCTCGCTTCGCATAAAATGATTCATCACCTACAGCCACATCGTCGAAATCTTTCATCCGCCTTATATTTATAAGCTTTGCACAGCGTCTCATCACGATTCAGTATGAAATATTCGGGTTAACCCTGCCTCCCATTTCTGAATCCCACCCTTCATTCTGCTATGGCACCAAAATGCGGAAATACTGGGACTGACCCCTTTTTGGGACCCCTTTTTCGACCCCTTTCCATGATTTTTTAATGAACGCCTCTATTCTAAAATAGGTCAAATGCTCCTGAGCTCTTAGCCCTTGCTGCTGTCGCATCCGCCTCGGCCTGTGTGGCTATCGCATCCGCCTCGGCCTGTGTTGCTGCCGCTGCATTGAATAAGCGTGAATCCTCACTCTTATTGCCTGCGGCACAGGCTAAAGCTGATTGTTTATACTGATCGGCAGCTCTTTGGGAGGTTACTGCGGCTGCGCGGCAGGCTTCTGCAAGCGTTGTTTTTCCGGCTTCTTGGGCTTCAGCTGCTTTGGCACAGTAGTCGGCTTTTGATTGGAGGGATAAGCCGGACCTCTGCCAACTATTACCCTCACTCTCTTTTCTTGCCGCAAAGGTTTGGGCGGAAAGTTTCCACTGATCTGCCGCGTGTTGGGAGGTTGCTACGGCTTCGCGGTAGGCTTCTGCAAGCGTTGTTTTGCCGGCTTCTTGGGCCTCAGCTGCTTTGACATAGTAGTCGGCTTTTGATTGGAGGGATAAGCCTAACCTCTGCCAACTAATACCCTCACTCTCTTTTCTTGCCGCAAAGGTTTGGGCGGAGAGTTTCCGCTGGTCTGCCGCGTGTTGGGAGGTTACTGAGGCTTCGCGGTAGGCTGCTGCAAGAGAAGTTTTGCCGGCTTCTTTCGCTTCAGCTGCTTTGGCACAGTAGTCGGCTTTTGATTGGAGGGATTGGCCTTCATAAAACCAACTAATACCCTCATCTTCTTTTCCTGCAGCAGAGGTTTGGACAGAGAGTTTATACTGATTTGCGGCTCTTTGAGATATTGCTGCGGCTTCGCGGTAGGTTGCTGCAAGAGAAGTTTTATCGACTTCTTGGGCTTCAGCTGCTTTGGCACAGTAGTCGGCTTTTGATTCGAGGGATTTGCCTTCCCTACCCCAACTAATACCCTCATCTTCTTTTCCTGCGGCCTTGGTTTGAACAGAGAGTTTATACTGATCTGCGGCTCTTTGAGAGGTTACTGCAGCTTCGTGGTAGGCTGCTGCAAGAGAAGTTTTGCCTGCTTCTTGAGCTTTAGAGGCTTTTGTCCAATATTCAGAGGTTTTCTCTAAGCTGCGGTCAACACCATACCATGAGCCTGCAATATCTCCTCTAGCAGTAGTTTGCGCATTTGATCGCGCTTCTTGAGATTTTCTCGTTGCTTCTGCTGCTGCACTCCTTGCTTCCCTTTGAAATCTTTCACACTCTGCTTTTGTGATAATTGGAGTTGTTTGAGCTTGAGCTGTTATTGGAACCGCTCCTTGATTGTTCTGAACTAAAGAATCTTCAGTTTTTGAACTAATATTTTTTGTTCCCCCTGTTATTACAAAAGACTCTGGCCATTGAACCAGGACCTCACTATTTTGTGAGGCAGAATGCGCCTGATTATTTTGAATCTCCCACCCACTTTGAATCTCCCATTCAATTATTTTAGAAGAACACCACTCCTTCCATTTCTCCATCATATTCAACTGCTCACTCCACCATCCTTTTTGATCTTCAGGTGCTTGAGCACTTTCTCCTCGATGGAACTCGGCGGCTTGAATACACATTTTTTCTGCCTCTCTAACCTTTTTTATCGCTTCTGCCCATAGTTTTACTTTGTCACCTAAAGATGTTGTCTCAGCTTTAACCCCAGCTTCTCTTGCAACAATTCCTGCTTGACGTGCTTCTGATTGAAGTCGTTGAGCCGTCTCAAGAGTTTTTGCATACGCTAGTTTTTTTCGTTCGTTTTCTTTTCTGATTTCTTCAGCTCTTGCTATTTCAAGTCTATCCGCTTCAGCTTTCTTTTCTTTCTCTATTCTCACCTGTTCTGCAATCCTTTCCGTTTCACATTCTTGAGTTAGCTTCCTTTCAGCTTCCTCTTTAGCTTTCCTTTCTAGCTCTTGCTTCTCTTTCAATGTCTTTGCAGCTGCTGCTTGTTCTGCAGCCTGCTTCTTAATACGCTCTGCTTCTATTTGGTCAGCTTCTGCTTTCTTCTCTTTTTTCTCTTTCTCAATTCTCGCCTGTTCAGCAACTCTTGCTCTTTCTTCAGCAGCCTTCCTTTCGCTCTCCAACCTAACTCTCTCTTGCTCTGCAATCCTTGCCGCTTCACGTTCTTGAGCTAATTTCTTTTCGGCTTCTTCCTTAACTTTCCTCTCTCGCTCTTGTTTCTCTTTCAATACCTTTTCTGCTGCTGCCTGCTCCTCCGCCTGTTTCCTAATCCGCTCTACCTCTAGCTGGTCAGCTTCTGCTTTGGCTTTCATTGCTATTTCTTGTTTTGTTTTTTCAGCAGCAGCTTTTTCTGCAGCTATTCTCCTAGCCTCTTCTTCCTTTCTGGCCGTTTCTGCCATTTCTGCAGCGGCTTTCTTTTCGCTCTCTAACAATTTCACTTTCTCTTGCTCTGCAATCCTAGCTGCCTCGCGCTCTCTGGCTCCTTTGGCCTCAGCAGCTCTCGCTTGTTCTAAAGCTTTCTCTGCTTCTCCACGTTTTAAAGCCTCTTTTTTCTGCTTGTATTCTTCTACCTCAGTCGTCCAATGCCTTTTCTTCGCTTCAGCTCTTTTCAACTCAATATTATATTTAGAACGTTTTGTATTCAGCATCCCTCCTTCATAATGCTCAGCGGCTTGTTCTTGATACATCTT
>Ga0155638_1056_pt2 | contig 19372 bp, 12 predicted proteins | sample RifCSPhighO2_12_FD_107295 | JGI IMG/M metagenome (GOLD analysis project Ga0155638, IMG submission 107295) | Verrucomicrobia bacterium RIFCSPHIGHO2_12_FULL_41_10
GCGACTTCTTCCTCTACCGTCTCCACAGAAGGATTCATCTGCATACTAGGAACAACACCAGATTGGATAATTCCTGGTTGAGAATTAATAACAATAGTTGACTCTGTCTGCGCAAGCAAACAAGAAAAACCATGAAAAGTGGTAAGGCATCCTAAAATTAGGATACTTTTAGCTTTGAGGTGAGTTTGGAATGTGTTGTTCATAATTTGGTAATTATTCGGCCAACAGGCCGAATATAAAGTTTAAGTTGATTTTACTCTTCACTCTTTACTTCTTCTTTTGTGATTCTTTGTGGTGAATTTCTTCTTTTACTTCAGTCGCCGCGTAGCGACGACTGAATGCCTACTTATCCTCTTTTTGCTCTAGCAGCTTCATCTTCAAATTCACCCTTTCTAACCTCAGCCTTACAGACATCAATCGTTAACTCAATACTCTCCTCTTTAGATGCTATTGCCAAAGCTTCCTTTTTAAGTTTGACCGTTTCTTCCCATGCCGCTGCAGTTAAGAAAGCCGTTCTCTGTCGAGTAAAATCAGTTGTGTATTTATCATTCTTAATACTTTTATATGTATGGCTCAACATACTAGCATTAGCCTCTGCAATATCAGCAACTAATTTAGCTCTTATAAACTCAGCTTCCTTAATCTCAATAGTCAAAGATGAGTTATCTTCCTCAGAAACCAATGCTAAAGCAGCTTTTTTAGCCTCTATCGCTATTAGCCAATATCTTGCAGCAGTTTGGGATGCTTCAGACCATTGAGCCTCAGTAAGCTCTTGAAAAACTTCTTTCCTAATTGCCTTAGTAACATTAGCATCGAGCAATGCTACATAAGCTTTAGCCCAACTAACTTCTGCAACTGCTAAAGATTTTTGTGTCTCAGCTTGTTGAATCTCTTGAATCAAATAAGTTTTATCTATTTCAGGTGAAATAAGTAACATAATTTTTTTGACTTCTAAAACTTCAGACCAACCAGCGAAAACTGCTTCAGCAGCATGTTCCCAAGCAGATTCTGTTATTTCATTCGATTTAGAATTCCTAGCAGCCCGAGCTGTTTTTAAATTTTCTTTAGCTTGATCTAAAATAGATTCTATATCTTGAGTTATTCTGTTGTCTCTCTCTTTTTTACTTTCAATAACCTCTAGAGCATTAGTAAGATGAGATTCTAAAATTTGAGAAATCCTAGTAAAGCTTACAACTTTAGAATAAGCCCTTTTGATAACCTTATCAGCTTCTATTAGAGCGGTCGTATTCCAAAACGGCACTTCATTTTTAGATATTTCAGCAAGTGTAACCTCCTCACATGCCTCATTTAATTCCGCTTTAATAATTTTAACAACAGCATCCAATTTTGTGATAGAAACCATGGCGAGAGACAAAGCTGCTCTACGTGCTTCAGGACAAATAAGTCTTGATGCTGCATCACTCATAATCTGAATAGCATGGATAGCTTCTTTTTGAGCTATTGCATCTTGAACAGCTAGTACTTTGGCTGTTTGTGCTGCAATAATAGCCCTTGTAACATTAGCCCTGTTATTAACTGCTTGCGAAGCCTCCTGTTTTTTCTGCATGATAAATAAACTAGCTCCTCCTTGAACAGCCTTTCCGACCCCCAAAAAAGCTAATGACACCGGATCCAACGAGCCACTACTCCCTACTGATGCAACACTAGCTCCAAAGCTAGCAACTTGAGCAGCTATAGTACCATCAGCTTCCTGAATAGTATTTTGTACTTGATGAATAGCATCAGTTTTATGTATTAATACTTGATTGTATAAAATAGAGGTATCATTAGCAATTTTCTGAACAATAGCAGCTTTTTTTCTAACTTCCATTTCTGCCTTGCCTGCTTCTGCATTAATACGTTCCACTTCTTTCTGAGTTTGCGTCAGGCTAACCACTCTGATGGCTTCCTTATGTTGAATACTTTCAGTAAGTTCCATAGCAGTCATCAGGGCTTTTTTAGCAATAGCTTTTTCAGCAGCTGCATTGGCATAAACTGCAGCACTAACAGCAGCAGTTGTTACATCCTTGCCCTCAATGACATTCTTAGAAATTTTAGCCTCAGCAGCTTCAACTTCTACTTTAAGTAAATTAGCAGCCTTAGCATTTTTTGCAATGTCATCAACTGTAGCCCTAGCAACCTCTCTTTTTCTTCTTTCCACTTCACACTGAGCGGCTATAGTTGTTCTATCAAATTCTTTTTGAGCAACTTCTACATATTTCTCCACTTCCGTCCTAGCAGAAAAATTTAATACCGATAAAGAATCTCTATGGTTCTGAGCAACTTGAAATGCGTGAAGTGCCTCTATTTTGGCAATCTCTGCCATAGTTACTCTATTAACAGAAGATCCCACAAAAAAGACGGCTCGATCAGCAGCTGACTCTGCATAGATATATGCCTCCGCCATGTCAGCTTCTCTTTCAGAAGCAAGATCAAAATCTTCTTTTGCTTTCGCTGCATAAATTTCCTTAGTCGTTGCTTTAGTAACTGTCTTAGCTGCCTCTATCTCAGCATTATTAGCTAATGCATTACTCATCTTTATACTTGCTCGAGTCGATTTTTTTACTGCGGCCTCAGTAGCCTCAGTATAGATATCAGCCATTCTAAAAGCCTCATCAACAGCCACTTCAAAAGCTTTTTTTGCTTTTAATTCAGCATTGACAGCTTCGTCTGCCTTAGCTTCAGCCTCTTTTTCAGCATCTGTTAAGCTAGCAAGTCTATTAACTTCCGCAATCTTTTTTGCTCTAATTTCTGTATCTTGAGCTTCTCGATTGGTCTTAAGAACTTCTATTTTAGCATCTTTAAACTGAGTAAGTTCAGTAAGACTCGTAAAATGAGCTAGTCTTTCTGCCCTAGCAATCTCTTCATTGAGAACTTTAGTAGTTCTAGCAATTTCTTCCTTTGCCACTACAATAGTTTGATCTATCTTGCTCTTAGCAGCTAAATTCCAGAAAGGTACAACTGCCTTCGACTCTTCAAGTTCCTTGAGCGTCTTATCAGCTTCAGCTCTCTCGGCTTCAGCCGTAGTAACTCGTTCAGCAATAGTACATGACGATGTCAAAGATTGATCAACGTCGGCTTGAGCTTTTTTAAAAGCATCGAGCATTGTCTTTGCTTTAACTGTCGCAATATCGGCTCTAAGCTTGGCCTCTTTAGCAAAATCGCGATGCTTAGCTGCCTTGGCAGTTGCTTCCTCTGTATCTTTCATTGCAAGAGATGCTTTTTTAGTAGTAAGATCAACAGCAGCTTGAGCTGAAGCAAGCTCTACAGGTGAAACTTGCGATAATTTATTAGTGGCAATCTTAAGACTTTCAGCAGTAGCCTCCATATAAGATTTTTTAAGAGCAACTTCTGCTGCTGCTTTCGCCTCATTAGCTGCTGCAACCTCATAAACACTCATTTTTTTTGCAGCGTCGTTAGCTGCTTCATCGGCAGCTTGTTTGGCTTGAGATTCAAGTGCAATAGCCTTATTAACAATTTCATTATTCATGAGTTGATTCACTTTAACAGAAGCTGTTTCTGCTTTTTCCTTATGAGCAACAGCTTTCATCCACTCACTTTCATTACATTCTTTCTCCTGTTGAATAATGAGAGCATTCCTACTAGCTCTCTGCTTATCAAGTGATTTCATTACTTCAATAACTCTACTACCTCTACCACGCAAACTAGTGACTACTCCCATTTCTTCTCTTATGGAATTAAAATCAAAAATCTTAGTACTTTTAGCAAGTGTATCAACCTCTGCTTGATCAGCTTCTCTTTCACTCTTTTCTTCCTTGATAGAAATAGCCTTGCTCGTTCTATCGATTTCTTTTTGAGCTTCACTAACAACCTCATCCGCCTCATTTTTAGTTAAGTCCATTTTAATAGCTTTTGACGGAGTACATTCATTAAAACTAGTAAGAGAAGCAAGTCTTTGGGACCTAGCAATCTCTTCATCGAGAACTTTAGTGGTTCTAGCAATTTTTTCCTTAGCAGTTATTATGGCTTGATCAGCCTTATCTTTAGCTGGTAAATTCCAAAACGGCAAAGCAGCTCTTGTTTCTTCGAGTGTCTTAAGAGCTTTATCAGCCTGAGTCTTATCCGATTTAGCCCTAATAATTCGTTCATTAATAGAACAAACAGATATCAAAACCTGATCAGTATTAGCTTGAGCTTTGTTAAAAGCTTCTTCCATCGTTATTGCTTTAGCTGCTGCAGCATCAGACCTCTGCTTGGCATCTTTAGCAAAATCATGATGTTTAGCCGCCTGGACAGCTGCTTCGTTCGCATCTTTTATAGCTTGAGAATCAACCTTAATGGCAATATCAACGGCCTTTTGAGCTGCAACACGCTCCCCAGATGAAACTTGTGATAAGTTATCAAGTGCACTCTTAAGAATTTCAGCAGTAGCTGCCATATGAGACTTCTTCTGAGCAACTTCTGCTACTGCTTTAGCTTCATTGTCCGCTGCAACCTCATAAATACCCTTTTTTCTAGCAACCTCTTTAGCAGCCTCCTCAGTAGCTTGTCGAGCTTGAGATTCAATTGCAATAGCCTTATTAATAATTTCATTATTATTTAGTTGTTTAACTTGAGCGATAGCAGCCTCTGCTTTCTCCTTATGAGCAACAGCTTTTGCCCACTCGCTTTCATTAAATTCTTTCTCATGTTGAATAATGAGTATATCCCTATCAGTTCTCTGTTTATCAGCTGATTTTACTGCTTCAATAATTCTATTCCCTCTACCACGTAAACCGGTTACTATTCCTGCTTCTTTTCTTATAGAATCAAAATAGGGGCTAAACTGAGTGAGAGCTTCTTCTTGAAGAAGATCCGTCCCTCTTGTTAACGTTATTGACTTTTGATCAAGTCCTTCAATAATATTACGAAGTCTTTCACCAGTTAAAGGTTTTATATCACTGTCAAAGGTTGTGTTATTATATTGCAAAAAATCATCAGCAACTCCTAATGGAATGATTTTTTTTAACGCGTCAATAATCTTTTTGTTTTCACAGTTATTTCTATCAGCATCTCCTGGCTCATCATCCTGAGCTTGAATGGAAACACTTTTTCCTTCCTCAACAAGAATTAATCGGGCTGCCTCTGGATAAGCGACAACAGCACCTCTAAAATCCTTAAGAGTAAGAGGAGGAAGAAGCTCATTGTCAATTTCACTTTCCTTTTGTTCTTCAATACAAGCTGTACTAGAAGCCTTCTGATGCTGGTCACAACTAGCAACAACATCCGTTGTTGTAGGACTCAATAAAGAAGCTGCAATACTTTCCTCTCCTACTGTGTTTTCTAGGTGACTGAATTCAGTAACAGGACTTACAATTCTTGCTTCTCGCAACCGTTCAGAACTCTCAGTAAGAAATCCATGCTTCAATCCCAAATACTCCTCTTCTTGGTGCCCCCTTAACTTTTTGAGGGAGGCGGGCTGAACGGCTGCTGTTTCTCCAACGATTAATTTTTCAACGGCTTGCTCTGTTTCTCCAAGCGTTGCAAGATTCATCATCAACTGGGGCATAAAGCCCAATTGAGCGCTTAATCCTACAGACGATAGCTGACCATTTTGCCTTTGATCCTTGAGTCTAATTTGAGCATCTTCCGCATAAAGTTCTGTGGAAGCGAAGAAGGTTAATCCAGCTATGCCGATAGAGAATATTGTTTTCATGGTTTTGATATATTAATATGAAAATCTCTTACCCATTTTTTGTCTTAGCAGCCATTTCTTCAAATTTAACTTTTTGATCCTCTGCTTTATGCATATCAATTGTTAGCCTTTGAATACTTTCCTGTCTGTTTCCCCCCATTGATAAAACAGCTCTTTTCGCTTTGGCTACCTCTTCCCAATCTGTTGCAACTAAATGAGCTGTCTTGTTCCGAGTAAAATCTGTTGTATATTTTTCATTATTAATTTTTCCAAAATTAAGACTTGCTATGTTAGCAGTAGCCTCAGCAACATCAGACACCAATTTAGCTCTTACATTTTCAGCTTTCTTTATCTCTTGCATTAAGGAAGGTTTTTCTACTTCAGAAGCCATAGCACAAGCAGCTTTTTTAGCTTTAACAACTGATTCCCAAGCTAATGCAGCAACTTGAGATGATTCAAACCACGCCGATTCAGTCACTTCATTTGAAACTTCTTTTCTAATATTCTTAGTTGTATTAGCATCAATTAACACGGCATACGCTTGAGCAAAAGCAACTTCTGCAGCAAAAAAACTTTTTTTCATTTCAGCAATCTGAATCTCCTGATTGAGAGAAGTCTTATCTGCTTCAGAAGCTTTAAATAAAGCAACTTTTTTAATTCCTGCAATTTCAGACCAAGCAGTAAAAACAGTTTGAGCAGCTTCAACCCAAGCAGATTCTGTCTCAGGAGTCGAATGAGTTTCTCTAACTTTTTGAGCAATCTTTAAATTTTCAGTAGCTTGAACCAAAACAGTTTCCGGATTTCTAGCTATTCTTTTGACTCTCTCTTTTTCAATTTCAACAGCTTCTATAGACTGATTAAGACGATCTTCTAAAACTTGAGAAATTCTAGTAAAACTGTCAACTTTAGCATAAGCCTTTTCGATAGCCTTCGTTGCTTCCGTCATAGCCATCACACTCCAAAATGATCTCGTATTTTTGGCAGTTTCAACATTTTTCACCTCTTCAAGCGCCTCGCTTAATTCAACTTGAACCACTCTCACAATAGCAGAAAGTTTGGTTATTCTGGCTAGTGCGAGAGATTGAGCGGCTTTATGGGCTTCAGGACTAATGATTTTAGAAGCTTCATCATTAATTATCTGAGCAGTATGAAAAGCTTCTGCTTGAGAAACTGCAAACTCGACTGCTTCTATCTTAGTTGCTTGAGTAGAAATAATATCTCTTGTAGCATTAGCACTGTTATGAACAGCTTGAGCCGCCTCTTGCTTTTTTTTCATCATAAACAAGTTGGCACCTCCTTGAATACTCATACCCACTCCCTGCACCACAGCCCCAACTGGTATCGTAACTGGACTATTATAAAATATACTTCCCATTCCTGCTAAACGCTCTCCAAATTCAGCTGCATAGCCAGCCTTCCCATCATTAGCTGCCCGAACTGTATTTTGAACTTGATCAGTAGTATCCTTTTTATACTTTCTCGATTGGTCATATAAAATAGAAACATCATCTGCTGCTTCCTCAGCAATAACAGCTTTTTTTCTAGCCTCCTTCTCTTCTCTTGCAGCTTCCGCTTTAAAATCTTCAGCATTTCTTTCCTCCTCTGCCAGATTAGCAATTCTGATCGCTTCAGCTTGTTCAATATTTTCAACAAACTCCATCGCAGTAATAAGAGATTTTTTAGCAATAACTTTTCCATTGACTGCAGCTGTAGAAGCTTCTCTTTTACTCCTTTCCCCTTCAACTTGAGCCACCTTACTGGTTCTATCAACTTCTTTTTGAGCAGCAGCAACAGTTTTTTCTGCTTCGACCCTTACAGAGAAATTTAGAACGGATAAAGAATCTCTATGATTCTGAGCAACTTGAAGTGCATGAAGTGCCTCTATTTTGGCAATCTCTGCCATAGTTACTCTATGAGCAGAAGATCCAGCACTCAAAACAGCTCGATCAGCAAGTGCTTCTGCAATAAGAAACTCTTCAGCCATATCAGCTTCTTTTTCAGCGGCAAGATCAAAATTGTCCTTTGCTTCCTTAGCATAGATTTCTTTAATAGTCGCTTTCATAGTAGTCTTAGCTGCTGCTAGCTCAGTATCAGTATCTAATACATTACTCATCTTGACACTTGCTCTAGCAACCTTTTTCATTGCAGCCTCTGTAGCTTCAGCATAGATGCCACCCATTCTAGCAGCTTCAACAGCCGCCTCTTCAAAAGCTTGCATTGCTTTAAGCTCTACATTGACAGCAAGATCAGCTTTAAATCCAGCTTCTTTCTCAGCATCCGTTAAGCTAGCAATTCTATTAATTTCTGCAATTTTTTTTGCTCTAATTTCTGCAGCTTGAGCTTCTTGATCTATCTTAGACGATCCTGTTTTAAGGGTTTTGGACTGAGTAATTTTAGAAGGACTAGCAAGATGGACCAATCTTTCTGCTCTAGCAATTTCTTCATTAAGACTTTTAGTTGCTTTAGCAACCTTTTCCTTAGCAATAACGATCATTTTATCCATCTTATCCCTAGCAGTCAAACTCCATAAGGGCAAGGTATCTCTTTCCTCTTCAAGTGGTTTAAGCTTTGCATGAGCTCGATTTATACCAGCTTCGGCTTGAGCAATTCGCTTATTTATAGGACAAAACGATATCAAAACCTGATCCGCATCAGCTTGAGCTTTTTTAAAAAAATTAAGCTTTGTCATTGCTTCTGCTGAAGCAGCATCAGCTTTAAGTTTAATCTCTCTAGCAATGTCATGATCCTTAGTTGCCCGAGCAGTCGCTTCTGCAGCATCCTTCTGAGCAAGAGATGCTGCCTTGGCAGCAATATCAACAGCTGCTTGAGCAGCAGTATGCTCTATAGGAGAAGATTGCGCTAATTTATCATTTGCAAGCTTAAGACTTGCTTCAGTGGCTGTAACATAAGAGTTTTTAGCAGCAGCTTCATTAACTGATTTAACTTCATTAGCTAATGCAATTTCATAGTTACTCATAGTTTTTGCAGCTTCATGAGCAGCTTCTTCTGCGACTTGTTTAACTTGAGACTCAACTACAATGGCTTCATTAATAAGTTCATTAGTTTTAGCTGCAATAACTCTCTTTTTCCTCAGAGCAACAGCTTTTGCCCATTCACTATCACTACCACTATCACTACCACTATCACTATCATCATCACTATCCTTATCAAGGTTTGCTATCCCTGCCTCAAAAGTCAATGATTCCTTCCGAATCCCTCCTCTTTTTAAAACAGGCCTTCTTCCTAGCCCTTTTCCTTGCCCAAGCTCTGAAGTTCTAACAGGTTCATCAATTCTTTCAATAATATCACGAAGTCTTTCACCAGTTAATGGTTTAACATCACTATCAGGGGTTATATTATTATATTGCAAAAGATCATCGGCACCTCCTAATGGAACAATTTTTTTAAGCGCATCAATAATCTTTTTGTTTTCACGATTATTTCCATCAACATCTCCTGGCTCATCGTCTCGAGCTTGGATGAAAACACTCTCTCCTTCTTCAACAAGAATTAATCGAGCGGCATCCGGGTATGTTCCTGCTGCAATCCTAAAATCCTCAAGAGTGAGGGGAGGAAGAATAATATCGTTAATCTCACTCTCTAATTGTGCTTCAATAGAAGTTGCGCTTGAAATCGTCTGATCCTGGTGAAGACTAGCAACAACGTCCGTTGTTGTAGGAATCAATGAAGAAACTGCAATACTTTCCTCTCCCCCTGTATTTTCGAGGTAACTGGATTCAGTAACAGGACTTACAACTCTTGCTCCTCTCAACCGTTCAGGACTCTCAGTAAAAAATCCACGCTTTAATCCCAAATACTCCACATTTTTCTGCCCTGTTACCTTTTTGGGGGAGGTGGTCTGGACGGCTCCTGTTATTTCATTGACCAATTCTTCAATAGCTTCCTCTGTTTCTTCAAGTGTTGTAGGGTTCATCATCAACTGGGGCATAAAACTCAATTGAGAACTTAATCCTGCAGACGATAGCTGACCATTGTGCCTTTGATCCTTGAGCTTGATTTGAGCGTCTTCTGCATAAAGTCCAGTAGAAGCTAGGAAGGTTAATCCGACTATGCCGAGAGAGATAAATATTTTCATGATTTTAATAGAAACAATCGTGGCTTTTAAAAATGCCCCTCCCGTGTTTAAGCACAAAACAATCTAGTGTCAAATGATTTTAAAAAATAGCTGCCTCCACGATGCGCATGTTTCATTTAGGCGAGGTCATCCATTGCATTCCTTCCAGTACAAACGATTCAAAAAGGCAGTAAGGTAGCAACCTCTCTTCATTTCTTCGAAATGAGAGAGGTTAGTAAAATTGCCATGATTAGCAGACAAAAATCTCAGCACCCATTTTTATGATTTCTAAATCGCAAAAGTAAGTTATGGCCTGCCCTTCTTTTTTTCAACCTCTTGGTGATTTTTTCAAGCTTGGAGGCAAGGGCAAGGCCTTCATGATAATCTGTTGAAGGTACGGCCCGTAGTGATCATGAACACATGTTCCACCGCCTGTCTCTATCGGTGATTTTCTTTTGTGCTTCTTTGTGTTTCTTTGTAGTTACTTTCCTGCACTTTCAGTTATATTGGCATTCTCAAAGCCACGATGAAGCTTCTTTCCAAACTCCTAAAAGAAGTTTTCCCGACTCCTCAGCCAAAGGGACAGACCCCTCTAGCCATCCCTTAGCAAAACATCCTGGCAGCTTACTAGCAATACGCACTTGAATGGCTTTTTCTTTTCCTGAAAAAGCATCTTCAACAACAGTAATCGCTTTCTGCTGAATAGATGCAACAATATCCTGAGAAGGCACTCCATCTGGAACCAGATCATGATGCAGTGGCCAACTACTTAAGAGGGCAAATTCTAAAATATCGCCTCCTATTTCCTGGCGAAGTCTTCGAACAGTAGACCCATCAATCACTTGGGAGATGGATTGACGCATGATAAGAGCTGCACTTAAAAGTGCTAGTCGCTCAAATTTTACTGGCGCAAGTAATCCTATTTCAAAAAGTGGATCTTGAGGCGCCCAAGAAACAGCCTCATGCCAAGAGAGTTTTGATCTCAAAATAGTATCAATTTTTCTTCTCACACGAAAATCCTCTGGTAATAAACGGTAGAGAGATTCAGGAAAAAAGGATAACAAGGTCTTCAGAGGCACATGGCGTGAAGGAGAATTATTCCAATAAATCCACTGCTCCAGAAGAGCTCCAGAACTTTCTCCTGCAAGGCATGCTCGCACGAGATTTTCTTCGATAGTTAATGAATGATTCATTTAGCTCTCTGGAGGAACAGCTGTTACTGGCGATGAAGAAGCTATTTGCTCTGGAGGAATAGTTACTTGTGGAGCAGTCGAGGGCGTGACGACAACCGTTTTTCCTATTTCTTGAGTTCCCTTGGTCTTTTGAAAATAGGACGTGTGCTGCCAATGATCGACTAGAAATTGTTTCGCAAAAAAACCACCTAAAATAAGAGCACTCGTTAAAAGAATCATGCCAACCATGATGAATACAATCTTCCACAAAGCACTCTTAGGAATCTTGACTCCAAAGAAAGAAGCATAATCACGTTGAGAGGTATTCAAGGGGTAGTAGTAATCGATGCTCTCTGATTGTGCAATGACGACAGAAATATTATCGTAATTGAGCCCTTCCACACTTTTCATGACAAGCGTCTTAATTTGTGGAATTAAAGTAGGAGGGACAAGCCCTGGACGAAATTTTAGAAAAACGGAAGCCGATGATGGCGTTAATGTTTCTGTATAAGGATCGTTTTTTGGCAATACTAACGAAACTCTGGCAATAAGCACCCCATCAAAGTGGCTCAGTGTCTCTGCGATCTCTTGACTCAAGGCATACATAAAACGGATTTTCTCCTCACTAGGAGAAGAAACAATTCCTGTTTTTTTAAAGACCTCGCCAATACCACTGAACTTTTCACCCGGAATGCCATACCATTTTAAAAGATCTGTAGCGGCCGCAAACTGGTGACGAGGCACTGAAATAGTAAACAATCCCTTCTGCCCCATCTTCACTGCCTCAATATTGCGCGAGAGCAACAGTCCCATCATGGTATTAGCATCAGTTTCTGAAAGATTAGAATAAAGTGCTTCGGGACCACAACCTGATAAAATCAGGGAGGATAACAGAATAAGCCCCATCTTTGCGATGACCCTCCAAGGAGGAATTGTTATGAGTGACTTGATATAACGCATTGTTTTGAGATAAAGATTAGGGATGCACAACCCAGAATTAGTCGATTCAGAAATAATCATAGAAGAAACAGGAACATTACCATGGCGGGTTATCCATCTTCCCTATCCACGTGAGAAGCAAGAATACTCTTCATTGGGTATTCGGTGGATGTGTTATGGAAAAATTAAACTACCAAAAATTTTTATTCAACGACAGACTTTAGAAAAACAGGGAGCAAGTGTAAACTATGATCTCCTGTGCCAAGAACTCGAGTCTCTTCTTCAAGAGAATGAAAAGCAAGGCTACGAACTCTTTTCCATTACACCCTCTCATTCCGGTCAATTTTCGACAACTAAAATACCAACATCATCACAGCATTATTTTCTTCGGAAAAATTCACCCAATAGCTTTATTCAAGCTAAGGAAGCGTTGATTATCGTATTGAAGAGAAAATAGCAAAACTCACGCATCCATCATTGGCCTTCGCATTAATTTCTAAATTTCTTTCCTTACAAAATTCATCAACAGCTTGTTTTACACCTGTCTCAAAAAGTTCAGAAGCCTTTGCTGGATTGCATTCATAGTCATGTCCCATGATAACCCCTCCGTATTTCATTTTTGGAAAGATAGCATTTAAATCTGATTTTACAGCATCATAAGAATGGTTAGCATCAATGTAGACCCCATCTAAAAAAGCATCGGGTAATTTTTTAATAAACGTATCGGAACATTCACGGTAGATAGATATATTGAGGTTATCATAAAACCGGCAAGAAACATGTTCGTACAAATCCACTCCATTATAGAATTCTCCATGGCGACCATCTTCATTGCCACTATAAAGAGGAGCATTAGGCCACAAATCACAAAGATAAAGATGCTTGGGATTTAATTTGTATAACTCAGAAGCAAAATCACCCTTAAAGACACCGAGTTCACAAAGAATACTATTTTCTGGAATGAGCGCTTTAATCATTTCAATACGCGTATCAAACATCTTAACTATTAGATCAGTTGGTCGAATAGTTAGTTCACAGTTGACTTGCTCGCTTATGCTCGCAAGCCGATTCTGACTAGCAACATTGTTATTCATGTTTTAAAACATCATCACACCAACTTCTCGAGGTTGAGGAATTGGTGCTTTTCCGCTGCTCTCATGCAGGTTATTTTCTGGTGGAACAAAAGTTGGATCGCACATAACTTCTCCCAATAATGAAAACCCAAGCATATTCAACCATTGGTAAATTTTCTTACTCGTGCAGATAAAATGAAGTTTGACCTTGTTATCTAATAATATTTGCAAAGAAGATAGAAAAGAACGCCATTCTAGAAGAGGCACTTTCTTTTCTCCAATCATATAATAGAATGCATCCTGCAAGAGCGTTACCTTATCAATAGCCGTCAATTTTTCAAATTCTGCTAAATCTGTTGAAACACCATCATCAAAATGCCAAATGACTTTTAATTCATGATCTATTGAGTGAGCTGTTAGCATAATTAGAGTCTGTTCGAGAATGAACAATTTTTAAAAGGATTTTTATTTTTGTTGGGCACCTAACTTAGCTACAGACAAGTAAAGAGTAACGAGTAAAGGGTAACGAGTTTATTTTGTTGCCTTCGGCAATTGGTTTCAACTTAAACTTACTGCGAAACAGTAAAAAAATTATCTATTCTATTTACACTACTACTTCGCAGTCTGATGATTTGGTTCGGATCCTTCCTCTAAAGGAGAGGGATCTGAACGCCTACCTAAAAACCTTATGAAAATCCTCCTTACTCTTGATCTCTATCAGCCTCATTCTCCTGAGCGAGGTTTTGCTGAAGAATTGATACACTCTCTCTGGGATAAACTTCAAGTCACAGGCAATCAGCTCGAGCTCTTAATCCCTCCTCCTATAACACGTACTCTCTTCGAATGGTCAAAAGCAGGGGCTTCTCAAGAAGAGGTGGAAAAATACCGCACCCTTTCCCCTTCCCCCTTAGAAAGCTATGATCTTATTATTAGCGTCAATCTTTCTCGTGATGCTGAAGAACTCTTTACTTCTTTAGGAAAACGCTGCCTCATCGTAAAAACAGTCCCTTGCGATGGGTTTTCACGTTTTCTTCTCCTTCGTACCAACTTTCCAATTCCTCAAGAATTTCTGGCTGAACTGCCAGCCATGAAAAATATTTTTCTTCAAGAATATCCTGTGGGAAATGTTCCCAAGCCAGAACGAGGCTGGTGGCTAGCAAACCGCTTCCTTATTAATGTCGCCAATCGTTCCTTGATGTGCAAACAAAAGAGAGATCCTTCTTTTCTTTTTATCGGAATAACACTTTTTCAGGCAGATCGTCTCCAAAATGGTCAAATCCTAGGATTAAGCACCTTTAAAGAAGAATTGATGACCTTGCTCTCATCATGTCCTAATTTTTACTACGCCTCTCGAATTCCTATTGATCCTGAAGAAATTCGATTTATGAAAAACTTAGGCACATCGATTCCCTCGCTTCCACTTCCTCAGCTACTGGCCCGGGATGAGTTAACTCAAGTTATATCCCTTGATTCAGGAGTAGCACCCGTGGCAGCAGCATTCAACAAACCCTTTATTCTTCTTGGCAATCAACCCTCTTGGTCTGTTATTCGCCTCCGTCAATTTTGCGATAATAATTTTCTCATAGCGTGTTCAAACTAAACTGAAAATGAATATTAATGACCTTTTAAATCAGGCAGGAGGAGACTGGAACAAGCTCATCAGCCCTGCTCGCGAACAACTGATCCAATCTCGAGAAGCGTTAAAAAAACTTCGTTATGCTCGAGGAGATGCCCCTCCATCTCATCAAGAAAAAGAACTGGAATCATTAGTAAATCAACTAACGACCATTTGTCAGCAAATTGAAGCTCAATTTACCATTGTTAATTCGAGTTTAGTAGAAACACAACGTCTCCAGCACGAAGTCCTGCATGAAAACCTCCTAAAAAAACTTGAAGGATGGAATCACTTTCTCAAACTCGGTCTTGTTGAAAAAATCGATTTTTATCGCCAATGGCTTCAAAGCATTGGCGTTCCTGGCGAAAACAGAGATCCTAAAGTTCTCCACCAACTGGGAGCTTATCCTAAAAACATTGCAGCCTGTAGTGCTTGGCAATCATCCCTTCTCTTTCCTAGAAAAATAAGCTCTTTAATGGAGATCGGCTCTAAATTTGGTATGAATGCACTTCTTCTTAGTCGCATGATACGTATGGGAGCTATAGAAAGAAACCCTTCTCTAATTACCCTTGGAAACAATTTACAACACTCGGGTTTTCTTACTTCAGGCCAACCCCCTATAGGATTTACTCAAGGAAATTTCCAGTTACAGTCAGCTTCTGCCGTTCCTTATGATTTTTTTGATGCCATTTGGTTTCACCGCCAGCCATGGAATGAATGGACAAGTCAAGATGGCCCTCTCCTCGTAGCTGCTATTGGTGAACTGGCACGACGCTTTCACTTTCTACTCTTAACAACGAACCAAGAACTTCCTCCACGACATGAGTTATTAACTCCCCTCTATGATCTTCAACTAGCAGGAGAATACACGGAGGGAGCCGAAACTTTTCGTTTTTTTATTGCTCAGCGTCGTTCTCTATCACTTGCAGGCACTTTCTTTCCTTGCAGTGATATCCGTCTTCACGACCATAACTGGCAAGGCTTTGAAAATATCTCTTATGGCGCAGGTTTCTTCTCCTGGAACACAACATCGATACAACTGCCGACCCGACGTCTTCTCCTTGGAAAAGGTCAGCTTGCACGCACTTTTTTAAAACGAACAGCTCACCATACTGTACCAAAACTCCATCTTCAGGAAAGTGAACGATGGACCTCTCTTGGTGGACTCATCCCAGAATTACCCACTATTGCAGGACGCGCAGAAGATGATATTGGCTATCATATTATTCTTAATTTAAATACCTCTTCTGCTAGCCTTCCATCACCTCCACTGAATTCAAAAGATCAATACCTTATCATTCGCTCAGCACTCAGAATTCTACATGCTCTGCGTCATCAAGGACTGCACCTTAATTATCTTCGACTTGGTAATTTTGCTCTTACTGAAGATCGTGCTCTCTTCCTCACCGCTGAATTTATTAACCATGAAGAGCTCGAAGACCCTCTAGATAGCTTTTTATGGCTCCTAAGGGATTTAAATCGTGATAAAATCTACTGGCATCATTGGCCTATCGAACCCTTCTGCGTTGAAGAAATCACCTCTTTCCCTGATGAGTATAAGACGATTGCAACATTAGCACTACGATCTAAAAACATTGATGAGTTCCTGAAAGATCCACTTGTCGTAGAAAATTATTTTCGTAAATGAAAATAACAAAAGATGAACAAGGATAAAAAAACAGGAAGAAAAAAGAAAATTAACAGGGATGGAAGAGATGGAAAGGATGGAAGAAAAAAATACTGAATAATGAAGATCTAATCATTATTTAAAGAACTCTGATGACTTGTTTTTCTTTATTTTACCCTCTGTTATCCCTCCCATCCCTTCCATCCCTGTTAATTATTTTTGTAGCTATTTCCCCTACCTTCTCGCGATGAAGGCTTGGTACGACCGCTTCTGCCATGGCCTTTTTATCAAGCGAACCTCCTAAAAACTGATTGAGTCGTATCGCCGTGTTTTGAGGATCAGCAATAACATCGGCATGAAAAAGCATCAGACAAGGCCATCCTCGCTGTCTAATAATCTCAAAAGTCTTGGCCTCATAATACCTATAAGCTTGCTCTAATTCTTTAGCAGAAACGATCTCTCCCGCCATTCGATGTTGTGAAGCAATCACCTCCTGTAGATCACGACGAATAAAAATAAGTGCTCCTTTAAAATCTTTGGGAAGCTCCCAGAGAAGAGGAATCACAATTTTTACTACTCCTTGTTGCTTCAATAACTCATGAAAATGTGAGGCATCTTCAGCACATTTTTTAATTGCTTCATGTTCAAAATAACCACGAGGGTTATGTCGATCGGCAAGACGTTTCTGATCAGAAATAATAGAAAAACCTCCAGCTGCCAACATCTGCATGATCAATGATGTTCCTGATCGAGGGAGCCCTGTGACAATGACTGTAACTATTCGGCCGGTTGGCTGAATAGAAGCTATAGGCTGTAGGCTGTAGGCTGTAGGTTGATTGATACGTTGATTGAGATCTGAGAAATCATTCTGATGATTAATTAATCCAGATATTTCATATACTTCATTTGCAAAGGGGTCAGTCCCTGCAAGAAGCTCCTCGGCCTCATGTCTCCTAAGGAAGCTTCGTGAGGCATGATGTGCTGCCTCTTTTGCTTCTTTCCAATAAGATTGTCCTATCAGCGCTCGACTTAAGGCAAGCCATGAAGCGGCATCCAATGGATTTCGCTGAAGAGCTTCTCGCGCTAGAGATTCTGCAGAAGAAAAATGAGCCGTGCTATTCTCATACTCTGCCAGCAAAGCAAGTGCTGACGCTTCTTCTTTATCCCATGAAGCCACTCTTCTAAGAAGGGCTAATCCCTCTTCTATTAGTCCACTAGAAAGACATACTTTACCCGCATGAAGTCCCATGAAGGAATTCTCAGCACGATGATTCGCTATCTTCAAGAGCAAATCACGATCCTTCAGTTGGCGATAAACACTCCAATTGGCTAAACCCATCATGAATTCCATGAGTTCTTCATCAAGAGTTGCTCGTACTAAAAGACGGCGCAATTCCCAAGCCTCTGAAAAAGTAAGTTTCTTACTAGGATCAATCATTGGAGATGTGCTCATAAGGGTTTGTGCTGCCCTACGTGCATCTCTGCGAGATAAACGAACAAACTGTTTCCAATGAGTAGCAGCTCCCCTTATGTTTCCTTCCAAAAAACATCCATCTGCAAGGGCTCTTAAAACATCGACTCGATGAGGGAAAAGCTTCCGAGCCTTTTCTAAGAGAGGAAGGGCTTGATCGATTCTTTCTTCTTCGAGATAAGAAAGAGCTCTATGATAAAACTGATCACAAGAAGCTTCTTGAATAGCTTGTTGTTGATTGGAGGGTAATTCAGGAAGATAACCTAAAGCCACCAATTGCCGCAAAGCGGCTTCTGTAGTAGAGGCTGTAGGCTGTAGGCTGTAGGCTATAGGATAATCGATGCGCTGATTAAGATTTAAAAGATCGTCCTGATGATTCGTTGGAGCACATTTTTCAGACGGGTTAACCGAATGTTCACCTAGGTTTAATGAGTTCCAAAGAACTTTTCCCTGCTTATCTCCTTTTATAGAAATTCCGAAAAATGCTAAAAGCGTAGGGCAAATATCCAAAATTGTAGCATGCGAAATAGCTACACCCTGCTGAACCAAAGGTCCTGCCATCATCAAACTTCCCGTAGGGGCATGATAAGCACAGGGAGCCGTAGCTTCAATTCCTAGTGTCTGAGGACGGCGATGATCATGATAAAATCCATGATCAGAAAGAATCAGAACGGTTGCATCATCCCCTGCTGCCTCTACAAGCAGCCCTACCCATTCATCATAGAGTTCATAGGCACGATCCACAAGCTCTCCATAGAGTTCTTGATCTCGTTGATCCACTCCTGGTAAAGCAGGCGCACGATAACTCATTCCTTGATGAGAGAGACTATCCAGACCACTCAAATAAACTGAAGTAAGATCCCAGGACCCTCTGGCCATAAGATGGAGAGCTACTTGAAGATTGGTGAGATCCTCTGCAAGAATCTTAGCAATTCCAGAGAGACGAAGGTCATTACTTGGGTCAATTTCATAAAGTTTAGGAACAAGACGCCTTAATAAGGCCTCAGGCAACGCCTGTGGATGTACTCGCAGGGGAGCTAGTTTCTCTGAAAGCACAGAAGGAAAAATACTCTTTGGAGGAATATCCCATGGCTCCTGAAGAGGAGCATCCCATGGCTCCTGAAGAGGAGCATGAGCAATCTTAAACGTTTCATCAACCATGACCCCTTGAATTGGTTCTGCAGGAGCTGTGGTCCACCACCCCACAATATTTGAAGTCTTTCCCGCATCAGAAAGAATATTCCAAAATGCGGGAAGCCTCCGTGAAGAACTATCATAGGGACGCAAACCTCTCCCTGAAGGACAAGGAAGAGTAAATCCAGTAATTCCGTGATCATAAGAACGCCTTCCTGTTGCAATCGTCGCCCAAAGAGAAGGAGAAAAAAGCGGATGCAATGATCTCAACGGACCACTAGCACCACGAGTAATACAGCGAGCAAGATTAGGTAACTTCCCTGCAGCAATCTTGGTGGCAAGAAGATCCCAGTCAGCAGCATCAAGTCCGATCAAGAGAACTTGTGGGCGTTCAGAGCCACCCTCCTGCGGAGGATTTCCCTGAATGAAATGATTGGATTGCGAAGTAATCATATAAATGCATTGTGTCTTCTTTAGTTCTTAACATGTTAAAGAATTTTTATAAAAATTCTTTTTTCTTTTTTTGTGTTCTTTCTGTAATTCTTTGACTCGCTCGCTCCCGATCGGCTCACCCTGAAGGGCTACTCGAGTAAAACTCTCGTAGTCTATCCCACGGTCTCCCGACCACTGG
>Ga0155638_1106_pt1 | contig 19098 bp, 16 predicted proteins | sample RifCSPhighO2_12_FD_107295 | JGI IMG/M metagenome (GOLD analysis project Ga0155638, IMG submission 107295) | Verrucomicrobia bacterium RIFCSPHIGHO2_12_FULL_41_10
CTTCAAGCTCTGCATAGAGTGCAGGATTACTCTTTAACACTTCTTTTGCGGCATCGCGTCCTTGAGCCAACTGACTACCTTTATAGCTTAACCATGAACCGCGTTTTTCAACAATATTTTGCTCGAGAGCAAGATCAAGAAGTGATCCTGTACTGGAAATTCCTTCGTTATACATAATATCAAATTCGGCTTCTGTAAAAGGAGGCGCCACTTTATTTTTGACCACTTTAATGCGTGTTCTATTTCCTGTTACGGTACCGTCACTCTGTTTAATAGCACCAATGCGACGTATATCAACGCGAACGCTCGAATAAAATTTGAGAGCTTTTCCACCAGGTGTTGTTTCAGGGCTACCAAACATTACGCCAATTTTTTCGCGAATTTGATTCGTAAAAATTACACAGGTATCCGCTTTAGAGATGAAGGCAGTAAGTTTTCTCATAGCCGCACTCATAAGCCTCGCTTGCGCTCCTACAACAGAATCACCAATCTCCCCCTCGAGTTCGGTCTTTGTTACCAATGCAGCTACAGAATCAAGAACGACGACATCGAGAGCATTGGAACGAACTAACGTTTCACAAATACGCAAGGCCTCTTCTCCTGAACTCGGTTGAGAGACAAGAAGATCTTCTAAATTAACACCCAGTTTGCGTGCATAGGCAGGATCAAGCGCGTGTTCCACATCGATAAAAGCCGCAAGACCACCTCTTTTCTGTGCTTGAGCAATAACGGAGAGAGTAAGCGTTGTTTTTCCAGAAGACTCAGGACCATAAACCTCAATAATACGACCCCTAGGAAAACCACCAACGCCTAAAGCACGATCGATGATGAGATTTCCTGTTGGAATAACAGATATTCCTTTGGCTCCTGGTTGTCCAAGCCTCATAATAGCACCATCGCCATAGTCTTTAGCAATTTGTTGGATCGCAAGGTCAAGATTTTTAGAACGAGCGACAAGAGCTTTTTCGCTCAGTGCTGGTGTTTGATTGGAAGCTATCGTCGTGGGTGTTTCTTCGGCTTTGGACATAAGGATTGAAGTCGTTTTGCGACAAATAAAGTTAAAGATTGAAAAATTGATTCGTAAAATTTCGTACTATCCGTCAAAAGATAACAGGCATTGTTCAATAATGCCAGTGCAAGCGTTCAGATTCCCATCCTTTGGACGAAGGATCTGAACCAAATGGTTCGACTGCGAAGTTCTAATGTGATACAATGTGCACTTTGCTAAGAAGCAACCGCACCGTACAGATATTTTGGCTCTGTAGCTTGTAGTTCAAAGCTCACTTCCGAAGGAGGTGTAATCTGAACAGTTACAAGTATTGCTATTCTAACATTATTGTAATCAATAAAAATCTTAAATCTTAATCAGCTGATCGATCAACCTACAGCCTATAGCCTATAGTTTAGAATTCACCTTCGAAGAAAGAGGAGAACGGTTATATCCCTTTTTATTTGTTTGCAACACTACTTGGCTATACGAACAAACATTCGCTGCAAACTACGTCCAAATTTTAGCAACGGTATTTTATTTCGCAGAAATAAACTTTCGTTGGTGCCGACTTTGTATGAAAACTATTCCCACATCACTTTTACCCCGCCTGATGAGCACGCTCACACTCTGGGCTCTCATTATTACAACAGTTGTTATACAATCTGAGATTGGTTACTGTCTTCTCATTGCTACAGCTGCTCTGGGTTCTCTCTGGGAATACTTTTGGCTTCTCAAAGTAGGAGCCATACCACGTCACTGGCATATCGGCTATGTTGCAGGAATTGCACTACTTTTAGGAAATTTTTACTTCCTTCATAATCTTCACAGTCCTGAACCATTTTTTAACGGCTCCATCTTTGCATTTGATGCCACTATCTTAGTTGTTACTATTATAGTTCTTTTTCTACGGGAATTTGTTTCTCCTCATTCTGAACGAAATTCAGCAGAAGGAATTGCTTTTACTCTTTTCGGGATCATTTACATTCCTTGGTTATTTTCTTTTGTTGTCAAATTAATCTATCTCCTACCAAGAGATGCGCATGGAGTTCTTACAGGTACTTATTACGTGCTCTTTCTCCTTGTTGTTACGAAGTTCACTGACGTAGGAGCTTTTGTATTTGGCAGCCTTTTTGGAAAACATCTTTTTGTTCCTCATATTAGTCCTAAAAAAACATGGGAAGGCATTCTTGGTGCGCTCGTCGTAGCTGTATTGAGCGGTTGGGGATTTTTCACTCTTTTTAAAAAACAATTATTCCTGCTTAATTTACCCACAGTACTTGTTATTTCCTTGATTCTTGGTCTTGCAGCCATTGCAGGTGATCTTGCAGAATCACTCTTAAAGCGAGCCCTTCACACAAAAGACTCCAGTGCTACTCTCCCTGGAATAGGGGGAGGACTTGACCTCATCGATAGCGTTCTTTTTACTGCACCTCTTTTTTATTTTATTATGCAGCTGTTGCTACCGTAATCATGTCTTCTTCCTCTCCTCGTCACGTTGTTATTCTTGGAGCTACTGGTTCTGTAGGAGAAAGTGCTGCTGCAGTAACTCGGATGTTACCTGAAGAAATAACTCTTGTTGGTCTTTCGGGTTATAATAATCAAACGCGATTGTTTGAACTTGCTAAAGAATTTCAACCACTGGCACTCTGCACTAAAGAAGCTCAGGGCGCTCAATTACTAAGAGAGCAACTCTGCATTTTAGAAAAATCTTGTTTAGTATTTCATGGAGAAGAAGGGCTTCTTTCCCTAGCCACGTTACCTGAAGCGGACATTGTGCTGGTAACCATTAGTGGTACAGGAGGACTGCAACCAGCCCTCGCTGCTCTTAATGCTGGAAAAGATCTTGCAGTAGCTAGTAAAGAAATTCTTGTCATGGCGGGAGAAGAAATCATGACCACAGCAACTACAAATCAATGTCGTATTCTACCTGTTGATAGCGAGCATAGCGCCATATTCCAATGCATGGAAGGGCGCGATCCTTCTACAATCCGTCGTCTTATTCTTACTTGTTCTGGTGGTCCCTTTCGAAAAAAAACTGCCACTGAGTTATTAAAGGTCACCCCTGAAATGGCACTTTGTCATCCAACATGGAGCATGGGGCGCAAAATAACTATTGATTCAGCAACTCTTTTTAACAAAGGGCTCGAGATGATTGAAGCCCATTTTCTCTTTAACATTCCAATGGAAAAAATCGAGGTGGTTATTCATCCTGAAAGTATTATTCATTCCATGGTAGAGTTTATCGATGGCTCTATTCTTGCTCAAATGAGTCACAATAGTATGACTCTTCCGGTTCAATATGCTTTCACTTATCCTCGCCGAGTGACAGGTCCTTGTCCTTATCTTGATCTCCCAAGCATTGGCCACTTCACCTTTGAAACTCCACGCTATGATGTATTCCCGACACTTGATCTAGCTCGTCGTGCAGGAACAGTCGGAGGCACTCTGCCAGCCGTTCTTAATGCAGCTAATGAAGCTGCTGTAGAGTTATTTTTAACAGGTCAGATCACCTTTCCTGAAATTTGGCAAAAGGTAGAACATGTAATGGATACCGTGCCATTAGTAGAGCATCCCTCGCTTGAGGAGATTCTTGCGGCTGATAAGGCAGCAAGAAAAGCCATTGCTGAGCTAGTTTAATCTTTCAACAAGTCGCAAAACAACTATCACCGTACATCACGCGGTGAAAGCTTCATAAGTACTGTTGTTAGATAGACAGCTTCGGGATATATATTCCGATACTTTGTGATCTCTCGTCGCTCAATAACCTGGAACCCATAACGCTCAAAAACTCTAGCACCTCGACGTGTTTCAAAAGTCACGACCTGCCCATACACTGATGTTACCCCTACATCACGAAGGTAATCAAGATAAGCATTCATAAGTGCTGTAGAGTGAGCAAGTCCTTGTGCCTCCGGAAGAATATTAAAATGAAAATGCGCACTGCGACGAGGTGCTGCAGGAACCTCTTTCCAAGAGTTACGTAAAATCCAACCAATAAAATCGCGTGTTGGGCGACTGTAACGTGGATAACGACTCATCCCTCGAAGAAAGAGTCTCATATTATTAAAAAAACTAAATATTTGCTGCCTCAACGGAAAACGCGATCCAAGTAAATATCCTTTGATGATCCCGCGATGCTCTAACACAAACGACGATTCCGGTTCAATATCAGTATAATAACGAGTCAAATAATCAGCAAAAAGTTCACGATCCTCAAAAACAGGAGCAATATCACGTCCTAAAAAGCCTGTCTCACAACAAAGTTGACGCACCTTATCTCGATCGCCAGAAGCATAGCGACGAATAATAACTTCCGAGGAGGGAGGAATGAGAGAATGTGATGACATAACGTAGGCGTTCAGATCACCCTCCTTTGGAGGAAGGATCTGAACCAAATGAGCTGACTGTTCACTAATAGTACGATTTAATTGTATCGTTTGTTGTGCGGAGATCTGAACGGCTAGCTTTAAGCTAGAGTCTCTTTTCAAGGATGCAATTTAAAAAATCTTTTGTAACTACCAATGTCTCTTTAACTCTGATAATGAATTGCCTTCTTAATTACAAATTAGACTAATTTTAGCAATGTCCTTTTTCATTTCGAAGAAATGAAAAAGGACATTGCTCATATACTATAAGCGCCAATCACTTCCTCATAAATAGTAAAAAGTCGCCGAAAAACAATCTCCCAATCGTAATGTTTTTTTATAGAGATTGCAGCATTCAGTCCTGCTGTCGGTAAATTTGTACGACAAAAAGAATCTATAGCCTCTGCAAGTGAGAGAGGACTATTATTTTTCGCTCCGTATTCTCGTCCACTAAAAATAATACGATCCATTGAACTCCCTTGAATTCCAATCACAGGAGTCCCACACGCTTGGCTCTCGAGCGTCACTAGTCCGAAAGTTTCATGCACTCCTGGGTGGACAAAGAGATCAGCAGCTCGGTAGAGATCAGCTAGATCTGAGGCATTTTGACAATAAGGATGCCAGGTCACTTGCTCCGTCTTTTCTTGAAGTCGCAATAAAGGTCCTCGAAGGGTGCCATCCCCGACAACGAGGAGGTGATACCCTGTAGGATCATTTCGATGAAGATGAGAGAAAGCACCCAAGAGAGTGCGAATATTTTTTTCGGGAGAAAGACGACCCACGTAGAGAAGCAGTTTACGATTTCCTCTTAATTCTAAAATTTTTCGAAGAGACTCTCCTCGCTTTTTATCAGGATAAAAAATAGCTGTATCAACCCCTAATTCTAACGTTGAAGTGTTCTCAACACCCCATTCTGTTAAGAGAGCTGCTAGTACAGGACTTGGTACCAGTGTTCGTTCAAAGCGATTATAAAGTATTTCTACATAACGTCGGGAGATCTCTTCCGCTATCAACACTGAAAGGCCTCCAAAATATTTGGCTACCGATCGAATTGTCGCTTCTGGAAAATGAGAATGATAAAAACCAACCACCGGAATCCCTAGCCCTCGTCCTGAAGCAATGGCCTTCCATGCTACCTGGTACGGATCCCCTGATTCGATAATATCTGGCTGCTCTCGTTCTAAGGCTTCTTCAATCAACGTAAGATTAGTCAATACTCGATAACGTGCTGTCCGTGATATTAAGGGAGACTTAATGGTGTAAATGATATTGCTATCTTTCTCAGATCGCTCTGTTTTCTCTCCCGGAACAATAAGAAGATGCCTATGCCCCATCAGCGTAAGATACTTTGCCTTTTCACTAAGATAACGCCTTACTCCTCCTCCTACAGGAGAGTAAAATTGAGTGAGATCACAGACGAGCATTTTTTAGAAGATAGGAGATAGAAGATGGAAGTTAGGGACAAAGCTTATTTTTAGGAGAGAAGATGCGGTATAGAAACAAAACTTATTTTCAGGAGATAGAAGATAAAAAATGAGAAATAGGGGCAAAGCTTATTTTTACTACTTTCCAAAAGCCTTAACTTCTATCTTCCATCTCCAATCTTCTAATTTGCGCCCAAGGCCTCAACTCTTATCTTCCATCTTCTATCTCCCATCTCCCCATTGAGAGCTTTTTAAAAAGCTCTCATGATTGTTCTGCTAACCAACGTTCTGCTGAAAGTGCAGCTGCACAACCAAGCCCTGCAGCCGTTACTGCCTGGCGATAAACTTGGTCAGCAACATCTCCGGCTGCAAAAACTCCAGGAATATTCATTTCCGTACCATGAGCTGGCTTAAGATATCCTTTTGTATCAATAGCAAGTTTTCCTGCAAAGGGCCCCGTATTCGCATTATGGCCAATAGCGACAAAAACACATTTAACATCAAGTTCACGTATTTCTCCTGAAATAAGATTTTTGATACTAACAGCTCTCATCTCTCCTTCCTCATCGGTAAGATAGCGTTCAATAACTGTATTCCAAAGCGGCTTAATTTTGGGATGTGCTAGTGCGCGATCTGCCATAATCTTTGATGCACGCAATGTATCGCGTCGATGAATAAGATAAACCTCCGAAGCAAAACGAGTCAGGAAAACCGCTTCTTCACAAGCTGAATCACCTCCACCCGCTACACATACAGGAACATTGCGGTAAAAAGCACCATCACACGTTGCACAAGAAGTCAACCCATGACCTACAAGCTCTTTCTCTCGTTCCAAACCCAACCAACGAGCTGAAGCGCCACTGGCAATAATGAGGGCCTTGCTCTCCATCCATTTGCCATCAACCTTCACACGATTAACTCCTTCACGATGTTCAAAATCCTCTACTGTTCCATAGAGAAAACGTGCGCCAAATCGTTCTGCTTGCTGATGCATTCGCATAATTAGCTCTGGTCCATCAATTCCCTCAGGAAATCCAGGATAATTTTCTACTGACGTAGTCATGGTCAACTGACCGCCTGGTTGATTTCCCTCAAGCACAAGAGGAGAAAGATTAGCACGTGCAGTATAAATAGCTGCTGTTAATCCGGCACAGCCGGTACCAATAATAATGACTTGTTCCATAAGCAGCAGGTTACAGGTTCCAGGCTACGGGCTACAGCAAATTCGATAGGAACATGAAAATTCTTGCTCTTCCATAAAAGCTCGCACACACAATTGCGGAAATACCTCTAACTTATTAAAAGGGTGACCGACGGGACTCGAACCCGCAACAGCCAGGACCACAACCTGGAGCTCTACCATTGAGCTACGGCCACCATGAAGTCGCTTCGCGACTTGTTTAAGGGGTTAAGAGTTTAGGAGTTTAAAGGAATCTTTTCAACTCCTAAATGAGTAAGCATTCGGATTCTTTCTCCTTTGGAGGAAGTATCTGAACCAAATAAATCGACTGCAAAGTCGTAATGTGATGCAATGCATGGCATAACTTTATTTTGTATAAAATGGAACCTTCAAATTACATGTTAGGCTAATTTTCCAACGTCATTTTATTTCAAAGAAATGAAATGACATTGGAGCTACTTTGTATGAAAACGAATCACCGCTCCCTCCGTCGTAAATTTCTCTTATTAGAAAAACCAGAACGGTTCACTTCTTTAAAAAGTATAGAGATTGAACAAGGAACTATTGCACGTTATCCCGATCGCGAACTCCGAGTCCGTCGGATTGATAAAAAACATTATCTCTCCTCGCGTGAAAAAACCAATGGCATCATTGTTCCGCAGAATAAAGAACTCCTTATTACAAGCACAAAATTTGAAACACTCTGGCCATTTACCCAAGGAGAACGAATTATGCGAAAACGCTATCTTTTTACCCTTAAAAAACTGCACATGAAAATTGATTGTTTTTTAGGAGAACATGCGCCGTTAGAACTTATCGAAGTTTTTTTTCCAACGCTCACTGCAAGCAAGTCTTTTGAAAAGCCCGATTTTTTTGGTGATGAGGTAACTCATCGTCAAGAATATGACACCTCTGAGATGGCATTGCATGGCATTCCTGAGCCAAAAGGTATTTATCAGATTGGAATTCTTCCCTACACTTTTAAAGATCGAAAGCTTCATGTACTCCTTATTACTAGTTCTTCTGGAAACCGCTGGATTCTTCCTAAAGGGCGTCAAGAGCCTGATATGACTCCTCATGAAGTTGCTGTAATGGAAGCTGTGGAAGAAGGTGGAGTTCTTGGAACTTTACGTCAGGATCTTCGCCTTCGCTGCCAGATGGCTGATGGGCGTTTTCTTCAACTTTATGCAATGAAAATTTCTAAACTCTTAGGAAGTTGGCCCGAAGAAAACCAACGCTTGCGACGGCTTCTTCCAGTCAACGATGCTCTCGAGATGATTGATGATAAACAACTCGCCAAGTCGATACGACGCTTAGCAATGCAATTGAATAAATAGGGCGTAACTACCAACTTCTATGAAGACTTTGGTAGTAGAAGACGGCAAATAGAAGATAGGAGGTTAGGCCTTCGGCAAAAATACAAGATGCAAAGCATAAATCTAAATAAAATTTAAAAGTTAATAAAAGATATACTTATTACTATTAGCCTGCTTTAGCTGGCCTCGACCCTATCTTCTATCTTCCATCTTCTATCTCATCACTACCAACGGCACGTTGGTAGTTACTACGCTGCAATAAAATTACTCGGCTGAACTGAAGAAAGGGCACTTTTTTCGCTGGTTCCTGCGAGTGTTTCTTCTTCCTGACTTTCCACAGTCTTTACATGGGAAGATTTTAATAAAATGATTTGCCATTGCTTCACAACGTCAACAAATTGTTCGACTAAATGGACAAATGCTGTTCCCTCGAGACTCAGAACAGGAGTTTGGTAGGCAAGATAGACTGTTTGAATGTCAGGACGAGCACTTAAGGTTCCTCCCGAAGTAGCAGCCCAGAGAAAATTAGCTTGAACAATTTCTCGAAGTACTTCGAGCTCCTCTTCAGGATGATAAGTACCAATTTCAGAAAAGAGCTCCACAAACTCTGTTTCTTCATTAAAGTCGATAGTAATGGTAGGCCCATGATCCAACTCCAAATCCATCTGATTGGAAGGGAGCGGATCAGGAAATTCAGGGAGATTACAACTCGATCTTAAGGCTTCTAATAAGGAAAGATAGGGGGTAGACATAAAGGTAAGCGTTCAGCTCTCCTCCTTCGGAGGAAGGATCTGAACCAAATAGTTAGACTGCTAATTTAAGTGTAAAAACATTGCATAGTTTGTTGAGAAGCTACTGGACAGCTATTGACTAAAAATCAACTTAAACTTAAACGTAACTATTCGGCCTGTTAGCCGAATAGTTACTTACTCTTTACTTACCTTCTCTGGAAACCGCTGTTTTAACTCTTCTTCTGCTTTTTGAGCTTCCGTTATATTATGAGCACGACGATAAGCATCAATAGCTTTTTTTAAAGCTTTAGGAGTTATTTTAGGATCATTCGTCAGTAAGGCTACTGTCATGTAAGCACGTGCTGCTGCGTCATAATCAGTACGTGTAGCAAGGAGATCTCCTAAAAAGAGGCGAGCTTCACTATTGAGATTTCCTTCCGGTTGAAGCAGCAAGGCTTCGTTCACTAATTTTTCTGCCTCGTTATAATTTCTAAGACCTTTCTGAAGACGTGCAAGAGTCAATGTCGCCTGTGCACGAGACTCTGGATCAGTTGAGAGCTCTAATGCTTTGGTTGCAGAAATCTCTGCTTCTTTAAATTTCCCTTGATTAATGAGGGCTTGGGCTAAGGCAGCTTCAACTTCTGCCGTAAGAAGGTCAATTTTACCACTTTTAACAATAGTATTCAGGAAACGTTCGGCATGCAAAAAATCACCTTGCTGATAAGCCTTGAGACCAAGCCATCGTAATACTTCTCCTGGCACAGCCTCTGACTTAAGTGCTGCCACTTCCCTCATCGTCTCTGGCAACTGTTCAAGATAATAGCGACAAAGTAAAAGCCTCACTCCTGCCTTTTCTCCAAATTCCTTAGGATTGAGCTTTCTTGCCTGTTCGAGAGGAACAATTGCTCCTTTATAGTCTTTAGCTTCAAAAGCAGCCCACCCTATCCAAAAATCCGCCTGAGCTGCCGCTTTTGTTGTTGGATAATAGCGAAGAAGCTGTTGAAACGTTTCTACCATTCCCTTATTATTTTGCTGTTGTCCTAGTGCAAGGGCCTTCTGTTGAAGAGCACATTCTCGTTCGCTAGCTTGAGGATATTGTTCAATGATTGTGGTATAATCGGTAAGAGCACCAGGAAGATTCCCCATTTTTTGAAAGAGCAATCCTCGTTGAATAAGACTAGCAGGAATTTGAGTACCTTTCGGGTAGGTAATGATGTATTGGGAAAAAGCGTCGAGAGCCTTTTGAGAATTGCCTGCACGATTCCAACACCACGCTTCTTTGTAAAGAATATCAGAACTACGCTCGGGGCTTAAAATAGATGCTGATTTTACATCATTTAATAAACTTTCGTACGCCTCAGCTGCATGGATAGCATCTCCCTTTGAAAAAAAATTCTCTGCCTTGAGAAGACGTACCTGTGCTCGCTCGTGAAGATCTGTTGCTAAGAGTAAATACTCTTCGATCTGTGAAGAAAGGGTTGGATCCTTTAGGGCTTGCAGTGTAAGTAAACGAGGAAAGGCAGCCTCTTGTGCCGCATGACTTCGGGGAGATTCTTTAATAAGCTGATTATATTGAGAAAGTGCCTTTTGAAAATCCCCCAACTGTCGTAATGCATTAGCAGCAACAAGAAGAGCTTGAGGCCGCATTTCAGGATTAGCATCAGCTGATGATACTGCTGCCAGATCCAAAAAAATAAGTGCTTTTTTATAATCTTTGGCTTCATAAGCAAGTTTCATCATGCCAAGAGCTGCCATATTCTTCCATACACCTCCTAGAGGAAGATCTATTGCTTTTTCAAAAAATTGCATTGCTTGCTCTTTTTTTCCAAGAGCACCACTGATCATAGCAGCTTTGACCATAGCCTCTGCAGCAAAAATCCCTTGAGTTTCTTGGATAATGGTTTGGTACGTAGCAATCGCTTTTGCCTTATTACCATTTTTCTCTTCTAATGCTGCAAGAGCCATCTTAGCCTGGATCCAATTTGAGTTATTCTCTTCAATCTGAGAAACCTCATCAAAGAGAATCATGGCCTTTTGTTCCTCGCCTAATTCATCACGACAACGAGCTTCTTGGTAGAGGGTAGCATTTTGAATTTTAGGATCCACACTTAGCTTTCTTGCTCGCTCATAAGACTCAACAGCAGGACGAAACTCTTTTCGTGATTGATAATACTCTCCTAAACGATAAGAAGCTGCTGCCGCAAATTCACCTGAAGATATTTCCTGGAGAAGTTTTTTATAAAAATCTTGCGCATCAAAGCTTTTGCCAAGGGTGCGTAGCGCTTCCCCACACCGAAAAAATGCTTCGGCACGATGGGGCTGACCAGGAGAGGTCATTTCTATAAAATTTTTATATTCTGAAACCGCCATTTCTAATTGCTGACGCATATAAAATCCATTAGCAACGGCCAATTGAGCATCAAAACGCTCTGCTTCATTATGAGGAACCATCGGAGCCATACGAATAATTTGTGGCAAGCGTTCAGAGTTTTCATCCTTTGAAGAAGGGCTCTGAACAATTACTCCTTGAGACTCTTCTGCATGTACGCGTTCAGAGTTCACCTCCTGCGGAGGTGGACTCTGAATGAAATGACCTAACTGTTCACCTGTAGTACGATTTAATTGTATCGTTTGTTGAGGGAGGACTTGAACGCTTACGCCTGAATTAGAACCTGTCACAGGAATAGCCCTCCTGATTTCAGGTTGCGTGGCTTGTTGAGGAGTGGACTGAATGGTTACAGGCTGAGGAGAAATTTCCGACACTATCTGCGCGTGAAGAGGACTTCCTACTAAAAAAGCCATTACCAAGAGTAGGCGCTCAGATCTCACCTCCTTCGGAAAAAGGATCTGAATCAAATGATCAGCTACGAAGTAGTGGTCTGAATGCATAGTTTTTTACTGTTTCGCAGTTAATGTTTAAGTTGATTCTACAGCCTACAGCCTACAGCCTACAGTCTATAGCCTACAGTTTAGATCTCTCCTCCGCAGGAGGAAGATCTGAACACCTACGCTTGTGGAATGCTCGTAGCAAAAGCCACATTCCAGATGTTAGCACCACGACAAATATCAAGGGTCTGAACGATATGAGCATAATCAACTTTCGTATCTCCCCGTAAAATTACAGCTTGATCAGGATAGAGTGTTGAAATGCGTGTTAACGTTGCCTTCAATTCATTAGGAGAAAGAAGACGTCTATTCATAAAAATTGAGCCATCAGCTTTTACATTAATAATAACTTCTCCTGCAGAACGCCTTTCCTCCTTTCCCTCTTTTGCTGCTGGCACCTGAACATCAAGCTCCGTTTCATGACGAGCAAACGTCCATGTCAGCATAAAAAACCCAAGTAGAACCAGCAAAATATCGACCATAGGAGCTATGAGAAATCCCTTGGGCTCTGGTGTAGTGCGTGCACGAAAATTCATGATTAAGATAATACTTTACTCTCTTTTTTCTTTTTTTGTGATTATTTTTTCTGAAGTTCCTGAAGAGCCTGAAAAAGGTTATCTAGCGTTAGGCCATCATTTAGAAAAGCACTACCAATCTTTGAAGTTAACACAAATTTAACATTTCCACGCTCAAATTTTTTATCTTTGAGCAGTGTTGTGTAAATATTCTCTAAAGAAAATTCCTTAGGTAATGTTGTTGGCAATCCACATGCTTTTATAATTTCAATAGTAGTTGCCCTCTCTTGAGGGTCTAGTCCTGCAAAACGAACAGAAAGATTAAGTGCTGCAACCATCCCTAAAGCAACAGCCTCTCCGTGGGACACTATTCGTCCAGCAGGCCGAATAGTTAGTTCGTTGTTCGTTGTTCGTAGTTGGCAGTTGCCTTTCTCGCTATCGCTTGAAAGTCCACCCCGAACAGTGATGTTTTTATTTTCTAAGTTCTTTTGCCATTGAAAAAATTCCTTTTGTAATAAGTTATGAGACTGACCAATTTTTTGGAAAGAAGCCGCTTCAATAGCATGGCCAAGAGTATGGCCAAAATTCAAAAGGGCACGACGTCCCGAAAGATCTCTCTCATCTTCCATAACTATAGAGGCTTTCAATGTTACATTGCGAGCGATCAAGGTGCTTAAGCTCTCAAGAGAATGCTTCTCTTCATTGACCTGTAGCACCAAAGGCAACAAGGTTGTATCGCTAATAATTCCATGCTTAATAATTTCCGAAAAACCCTCTCGAAAAATTTGCTTAGTTAGTGTCTTTAGGGTGCATATATCGGAAAGCACCAAGTGTGGTTGATGGAAGGCTCCTAAAAGATTTTTCCCAAGCTTGCTATTGACTGCTGACTTTCCTCCAATAGAACTATCAACCTGTGCTAGCAAAGTTGTCGGAATATGAACTAGCGGAACTCCTCGATAAAAAATGGCGGCAACAAAACCAGCAAGATCACCAATAACGCCACCTCCTAGAGAAAAAACCGAAGAAAAACGATCCAGTCCTGACTCAATCATTCGAGAAGTAATCAAGTCCACCTGTTCTAGTGACTTAGAATTTTCTCCTGGAGGAATTATAATTAGAATCGGTTGGAATTGAGCTTTCCTTAAAGAATCAATGACTCTCTCTGCATAAAGTTCCTCAACATGCGTATCGGTAATGATGGCACAACGGCCTGGAACAATAACAGCTGATGCCTGACAACCCACGGAATCCAGAAGATTCTCTCCAATGAGAATTTCGTAAGAATGACTGGCTAAGGAAACAGTGACACGGTGCATGAGCAATAGGCTATAGGCTGGAGCAAGTAAAACTTACCCTCCTAATTTTTTCTTACTGTTGCACTATCACAGGAGTCCCCAGAGGAGTTACGTCAAAGAACATTTTAGCCATGCGATCGGGCAACCTAATACAACCATGAGAATCTGGTGTTCCAGGCAAATATCCCGTATGCATACCAACACCTCCATAAATCCTCATAAAATAAGGCATAGGAGATCCTGAAAAATGAGTTCCTGGCGGCATAGCAACTTCCCGCTTAACAATATTTCTGACAACAACATTTCCATTACTATCGACATAATTACCACATTCCGTTGAGATATGATTTAGATCTTTCTGAAGAATTTTATAATGCCCGCTTTTGGTCTCTCTTCCTTCACATCCGGTACAAACAGCAGAAACACCCACTAATTTGCCACCTTTGTAGTAGTAGAGCCGTTGTTCACTAAGATCAATCAAGATAGAAGGAGCCCCTGAGGCCTGATCTCCATCCCAGTAAGAAATACGATCGGCTAAAGAGGTATTGCAAGCTGAAGTGACAATAGAACCATCAGTTCCCAGATATTTAGTGCAACTAGAATTTAACCGAGAATCATAAGAAGAACAGCCAGAGAGAACCAAAAGAGCTACCACAAGAATAAGCGCAGCGATTCTGCCAACTGGTTGAAGCATTTGTTCGCAGCTCACAATGCGCAGTTCGCAGAGGTATTGTTGCACAACGCTAGTTTGTAGTTTATAATTCATATGAAATTTACTTTAGGATTTGTTTAATGCACAGAAACTGAGGAGCTCACCTTATAACAAGTTCCAGTAAATATCCAGGCTATTACCGGCATGAAAAGAAATATACAAGAAAACACTCTCTTTTTCAAACGATGCTTTGCAAATGTTAAGTTTTGGCCTATGAAGAATAGACTGTTTTTAAAACTCGCTTATGCTGATGAAGTGCGAGGAGTCAACGGCGCACAGAAGTTGAGTGTACAGGAGCTACTCGATACTTCGAGCACCGGCGCAACGAAGCAATTCGCAGCAGAAGTAGAGTTTAGAAAGCGGTCTAATGAAAAAGTAGCACTTAAAAGAACGACTAACCCGGATTTATCCTATGGCCACTAAGAACTCTCGTGTTCCTTCAAAATCATCACATGAGCCAACTTTTAGTTTCATTTTTAGAATTCTTCTACTTGTTGCGATTATTCAATTTTTAGCAGCAGCATTAATTATTGCTCCTCGTTTTGTTAGTACCGTGGCAAACCAAATTGCCAGCAAACCCAAAACAACAGAACCTCCCTTAATCACAAAGCTTGCACCATTACCTCCAGATCATGAGGAAAATTTGATCGCAGCTCAAGAAGCAATTGCTCCGGAAAAAGTTTCTTCATTGAAATCTAAAGCACCTCCTTCAATCAATGAAGCTGGAATCCAACCGGGAGCAAGTCTTGGTATTATCGATATTCAACATGTGAATGGTAATGATGGGGAACAAATCCTTAAAATTGCCATTAAATCACGCCCCCATACTCCCATCTCTGTTCCCGATGTTAAGGTACAAGTCTATTTTTATGATCAGCAAGAAAATGAAATTGTCGCTAGCAAATCACAAGTTGCCTCTCGCTGGTTAAGCTCTCCTGTCGATTGGAAGGATGCAAAACCTGAACTTCTTGAAGTGACTTACCATCCTGATATTAATAACTTAGAAGCTCATTACATGGGTTATATCGTTGCCGTTTATTATCAAGGAGAATTACAGGGATATCGTGCCGACCCTGTTAAACTCACAAAACAATTTCCAGTGAAGATCTATTCTGGGGGAGGACTGTAACGCCCAGGTAAAACCTGGTCATTACAGTCCATAATTATCGTAACCTCCACCTAAAAATGTTGAATCGATTAATAAGTACCAAAATGTGGGTTTTTCTAAAAGCCAATGCCTGCGAACTACGAGCTACCACCCGCCAATTACAAACTATAACTGCCAAGGGGACAACCTTGGTAGTTATAGTTCTCCTAGTTCTCCTTATTGTAGGGATCTCTTCTCTCTCTGCGCAAGTTGTCGTCGATCTCTCAATCAAACGCTCTCTCTATCTTGCTTATGAACCGATACTCGTTACAGTACATCTTAAGAACCTTTCAGGCAGCACTCTTCTCTTCGATAATAATAAAGGACATCCTTGGTTAAGTTTTTCTATTGAAACAGCAAAAGGAACTCCTCTTCCTCCTAGTAACCTTGATAATGAAACACCTCCCCTCTCTATAAGCGAAGGAGAGTCACTCTCAAAAACTATTAACCTAACGACTCTTTATCCTTTAGGTGATTTTGGAAGTTATCGCATCCGTGCTACGGTCTATGTTTCAGAATTGCATCGCTATTTTAGCTCCCTTCCACTCACCATTGAAATCACAGAAGGTCGCTTACTTTGGCAACAAACCATAGGTATTTCTTGCAATACCAATAGTATTAATCATCGGACCATAAGTTTACTTTCTCATCGTCTTCCTGATCATACGGCTCTCTATCTTCGAGTCGAAGACAAAGAGCAAAGCATCATTTTTTGCACCCATCTTCTAGGATGCATGATGACTTATCATCCACCAGAAGTACTCCTTGATGCTGCCCATCATATTCATATTCTTTATCAAGAGTCCCCTCATCATTTTCTCTATGTTGAAGGAAACGCTGACGGAACCCTTCTTAGCCGTAAAACATTAACCACATCGAAAACTCTTCCCTCATTAAAAATTACCGATCAAGGAACAATTATTCTCATAAATGAAGAAACCTCTGAAAAAAAATCTCTGAAAAAAACGATCGCTACTCTTTCTGACCGTCCTGTTCCTTTGCCCCATATTGTAAGATAAGAATTGAATTATTTTAATAATGGAACATTATGATCTCATCAAAAATAAATGTTTATTATTTCTTTTGATCACTTTAATTACTATTATGATACCTGGATGCGTTAAATTGAGCCTTCTTAACAGCCATGCAACAGTATCTTATTTAAAACCTTCTAATACACTACTCTCATGAAAAATAAATTCTCTCTTCTTCTCTTTGTGCTTATTGCCTCCATGCTCCCTGCTTGTGCTAATAAAAAAAATAAGCAGTACACCGGCATTGATGGTGATTATGTGACAGGAACTCCACTCAGTGAACGCAATGATAGCGCCAATTTCTTAGGATCTAATGTAGCTCGTGGGCAGTATTCTCCTGTTTATTTTGCTTTTGACAGTAATTCGGTAGGAGCTGATCAGGAAGGAAAAATCAGAAGCGTTGTTGAAGGCGTACGTTCTACAGGAAAGACTGTAATCGTTGCCGGATTTACTGACGATCGTGGTACGGAAGAATACAACCGCAGCCTTGGTGAGCGGCGCGCTTTAGCTGTTCGTGAGGCCCTCATTTCTAAGGGACTCTCAGCAAGCAAAGTTCAAACGGTTAGCTTTGGCAAAGAAATGCCAGCTGATTCCGGAAATAATGAATCCGCTTGGGCTAAGAATCGCCGTGCTGAGTTTGGAATAACGAAGTAACAAGCGAAAAAGACTACCAATGTAGTCTAAGCAGGAAGAAATTCACCACAAAGATCACAAAGCCGCTAAAGCGGCACGCAAAGAACACAAAATAAAATTTTTTATAAAAAATTTTAAAGTTTTGAGAAGTACAAGCGGCAAATAAAATTGAAAGTTCGAAAAATTATAATCGTAGAAAATTGAAAGAAGATTTCTGCTTTTAGTACTTAGAATTTTTTTATAAAAAAATTCTTTTTGTGTTCTTTGTGGTTAATTTCTTCTCTTAACGGTTTTGAGTTCTTTGTGCATTTTTGTGGCTATTATTCCTCCTCTCTTATCTTTCTTCTTCTATCCTTGTGAGCATTCCACTTTTTGATCTCTCGCGACAAAGCCCTTCTCTGCGTGAAGAGATGGAAAAGGCTGTTCATCGTGTTCTGGCGCATCAGCAGTTTATTCTTGGATCAGAAGTTACTTCTTTTGAAGAAGAAAGTGCTGCCTTTCTTGGAAATGGAGTCCATTCTATTGGGGTTTCCTCCGGCACTGATGCCCTCCTAGCCTTTCTTATGGCTCTGGAAATCGGTGTAGGCGATGCCGTCATTACAACCCCTTATACTTTTTTTGCGACAGCAGGTTGTATTCATCGCGTAGGAGCTGAAATTCTCTTTTGCGATATTGAGCCTCAATCGTACATGATGGATCCTGAAAAACTACGACACCTCCTCTCTTCGTTGAAGCGTGATACGAAGGGGATCTTGCGTACAGCTCAAGGTAATCGTGTCAGAATGATTATCCCAATTCATCTCTTTGGAACCTGTTGCGATATGGAGACCATTGGAGCCTTAGCAAAAGAATATGGTCTTTCCGTCATTGAAGATGCTGCTCAAGTGATGGGAACTGATTATCCAAGCTCCCAAGGACCTATTAAAGCAGGAACGATAGCAGACATGTCCTATTTCAGTTTCTATCCGAGTAAAAATCTCGGCGCTGCTGGTGACGCAGGATTGGCCGTTTGCCGTGATCCTCTCCTTGCTCAAAAAGTGCGTATTATCCGCAATCATGGCATGGAAGAACGCTATTATCATAAAGTCGTTGGTGGTAATTTTCGTCTCGATGGTTTTCAAGCGGCCATTCTTCGAACAAAACTTCCGCATCTTAATGAATGGAATGCGCAACGCCGCACCAATGCCTATCTCTATAAAAAAGCCTTTACAGAAGCAGAATTACTAAACCTCATCACACTGCCCTACGAACCATGGGCAGCTTCGAACCTTAAAGACCATCATATTTATCATCAATATGTAGTCCGTGTTGAAGGAAGTGCCTCTGGCAAATATTTAGGAGTTCGTGAGAAAATCATTGCTCATCTGAACCAAAAAGGAATTGGACATGCCATTTACTACCCCGTACCTCTGCATCTTCAAGAATGCTTTGCTTACTTAGGGCATAAAAAAGGAGATTTTCCTGAATCAGAACGCGCTGCTTTGGAAACACTCGCTCTTCCTATTTTCCCGGAATTGCGAGAAGAAGAGATTAATTCAGTCGTAGCGACCATTGCAGAAGTACTCACCTGAAAAATAGCCACAAAAGAAAAAATTATTAACCGCAAAGAACGCAGAGAACGCAGAGAATAGATTGCAAAATAAAAGTTTCTTAAAAATGAATTCCAAAAACTCTCTCTTACAATAGTACAAAGTTCGTGAGCTCGAACTGAACTGAAGTGTTTTCATACCAACGTCATCGTAACAGGCAGAAGGAATAGCCACGAAAGAACACAAAAAAAACACAAAAAAAAGAAACTTAACGGCGAACTTGATTGATCAGTTTGGCTAAGCTCTTTCGCTGCTATTGGAGGTCTGTGTGTTCACAAGA
>Ga0155638_1109_pt1 | contig 18724 bp, 15 predicted proteins | sample RifCSPhighO2_12_FD_107295 | JGI IMG/M metagenome (GOLD analysis project Ga0155638, IMG submission 107295) | Verrucomicrobia bacterium RIFCSPHIGHO2_12_FULL_41_10
TGACGTCTGGCTAGCCTCAAAAACTCCTGCGTAAAAAAATCCTAAAATTCATCCGACAAAGGTATACATAAAAGAAATTAACCACAAAAGAACACAAAAGAACACAAAAGAAGAAAATCTATAGAAAAATTGGGAGCGCTAGAAAAGTTTTTCATCCCTCCTTCTTACGACCAATTGTTCAATCATCAGCTCAGTAAACATAGACTGTGTAAGTCAAACCAAACAAATATATTAATCAGCAAAGTTCACCGGAAAGCTTCTTTTTTTGTGTTCTTTTGTGTTCTTTTGTGGTTAATTTCTTCTTCTTTCATCCTTTTTCATCCATGTTTATGGATTTCAGTAAATTAGCGCCGTTCTCCAAAGAAGGGAGGATCTGAACACTTATCTCCATGGAAAACTCATTCGAACCAAAAGCAAATATCGTTCTTAGCTCATTAGGAGATTTCCTTGGCATTCCTGATCTTCAATTTGATGAAGAAGATAATACCTGCAGATTCCAGTTTAATGAGGAACTTGTCATCCACCTCACTTTTAATGAAGAGAAGCAAGAATTGATGATTCATAGTCTTGTTGGCCAACTTCCTGAAGAAGATCGCGCTAAAATGGTAGAACAGCTTATGGAAGCCAATCTTTTTTGGGCAGGAACTCGTGGCGCTACCATGAGCCTCGACCGTGAGAGCAGCCAAGTTATTATTGCTAACACACTCTCACCTTATGACGCGAACGGCTCTCTTTTATCCGGTGAATCTTTGGCAAAAACTATGGTTGATCTTGCAGAAATGAATCTTCATTGGGGAACTTTTTTAAAAAAAGGTCCTGAATCTTCCGTAGTAGAACCAGTATCTCTTGATGCTAATAGATTTCTCTAACCAGCATAACGCGATCGACTATGAATGATTTTAGCACCTATCAAAAAATTGCTAAAAATTACGATCTCTCATGGAGTTCCTCTCTTGGTCTCTCTGGCCAATCGAAGCAATTGCAAGATAATCAAATTACGACGGCCCCTCAAAAAACTCTCTTCGGGAATTTTTTGATTAAGTGTCTTCCCAGAACTAAAAATTCGCCTTCCTCAACAAAAAACATAATTGCTCCTACTTCGACCCAATCTTCAACAGCAAGTTCAACTCCTGATTCTATTGGAAGTCATTTCAGAAAGGCTATTGTCGCCGCCTATGGAGAATCAGTAGCAGCTACTGTAGATAAACAATATTCTTTGAGTGGCCGCACTCAACTTTCGGACAAACAGATCAGCAGGATGATCAAAACGGTTAGTTCTCCAATATTACCCGCAAGGCTTAATCAAAATAATTGGACTACGATTGATAAAACAATCTCAACAGAACAGAGCGGCCTTCAATCCAACTATCATAGCACGATGGTACCAACAGCTCAAATTTTGCAAGCTTCTTACCAAGCTGATGGAATCAAAGGCGTCTGCTCTCGAGATTATAAAAATAGCAACCATTCTATTAATGCTTGGAGTGATCAATTAGAAAGCGCTGATGGTCGCAGGCTCTTCTCCTGCGTTCGATCTGGAGTTGTGGCTGTCCTTGATCCAAAAAAACAAGAAGAGACATTCAATAATCGGTTGAATGAAAATATTCTCACAGCGCTTTATGCACGAGGAGAACTTCCCACCAGTAGCAATCAAGCAGACCATCCGATAGAACTCTCGCTTGTCGATATAGGATTAGTGAGCAACTATACAACAGGAATTAATGAATCGGCTGTGCAGACTGCCCAATTTAACTTGCTCTCAGCTGCTAATGGAAAAACTCGAGAAATTTCTTACACTCCTCCTAATTCTAGCGAGCCAATTAAAATTTATATAACACCAAAAATTAGGGCCCTCAATATTGGAACCAATTTTGGAGATTCTCTTAATCCACCTAATGCTGATCAAACGGATGCAACTATTCGTTCTGTTTTAGAAGAGACCGCTGCATTTTTAGAAGATTCTAGTAAAAGTATAAGCCCAACAGATCGTAGGGTTGTTCAAGAGCTTTATAATCAATGCAAGGAAATGCATGATCAAAAAATCTACCTTACTGAAAATAACGGCGATTACTGCGCCTTTCATGCTCGCTTTGGCCTCCTTTGCTACAAAATTGGTATTACGCCAATGATTCACTGTAAGAGTGGCACTAACCGAACATCACGTGCTATTGAAGAAACTAAATTTTTAGCTGCAGAAATTGATGATAATATTGCAAAAGATTTTAACCTAGAAACGAAAATAGAGACCGGCGATCTTTCGCAATATACTTTGTCCCCAAACGTTTTTTCCGAACCCTCACGTACCGTGAAGGTATGCCACGGCTCCGCAAAAACCATTTTGGAACAAAATCCTTACGAAATCTCATCCAGTTCTATTCCCGTTTCTAGGTTTAAAGGCTCTTTATTAAAAAAAGAGCTAGTTCCAGCTTCAGGAAAATTAAACCCAGGGCGCCAAAAAAGAGCGGCCTCCTTTTTTCTGGGAGTAGGAACCCAAGAAATGCAAAAACTGAATTGTGGAGATATCGGAAGTTTACAGTATTATTTTATTACAAAACGCATCCCCAATGAACAAGAAGCTATTAAAAAATATCAAGGCGTTTATGGGGATACGTTAAAATCTTTGAAAAAAATTTATAATATTTTTATTCCTTCGTAAGCGTTCAGATCCCCTCCTTCGGAGGAAGGATTTGAACCAAATGCTTGAACTGCAAATGTACGGTGTAAAAACATTGCATAATTTGTTGAGGAGCTAATGAACAGCTAGTTTGGCCTATAGTCTGTAGCCTATAGTTCAGAACTCACTTCTAAAGGAAGAGGGATCTGAACACTTACTTTTTACCAATGTCATTTTATTTCGCTGAAATAAAATGACATTGGTAGCACACCTCCGCTACAAAATAAGCAGCTAGCGCCGCTGTTTGGTCATCACGATCATAGGTTGGATTAAGTTCAGCAACATCAAATCCAATAACTTTTCCGCTTTGTAACACTTGCCTAAAAAACGGTAACAAGGTCTGTGGTGATAATCCCATTGCTTGAGGAGCGCTTACTCCTGGCGCATAAGCTGCAGCAAAAACATCGAGGCAAAGGGTCAAATAAATACGATGAGAGGAGGAGAGCCAGGTTGCTAAAGCTTCATGCACACGTTCTGGCTGAGAAACCATCGCTTCTGCTAGGCAATGATACGTACCAATCGAAGCTGCGTAATCAAATAGAGAGCTCGTATTCCCAAAAGGTTGAATGCCAAGGCAGGCATAACGCCATGGTATTTTTTCTGCCTGACACATACCATGCATTTGCCGAAAACAAGTGCCTGAAGAACCCTTTCCTCCGCTTAATAAAGGACGTAAATCAAAGTGGGCATCAAAGTTCACCACGTCCAGTCCAGTAGAATCAACGAGCCCTTGAAAGTGTCCCCAAGCGACTTCATGCCCACCTCCCAAAACCACCACAAAGGCCCCCCTCTGCCGTAATTGAGAAACCAGTTTTCCTAAAACTTGCTGTGCTGTTTCCAAGTCACCATTAGTGCATATAACCGTGCCTGCATCCCAAATTGAAAACGTCTTATCAGGTGGTAATGGAAGGTTGCGTAAAGCCTTCCGCAAACTCTCTGGTCCTTGAGCTGCTCCTAAGCGCCCTTGATTACGGAGGACTCCTTCGTCACAAGAAAATCCAAGTAATGCAATCCCTAGAGGAGGCAAACTCGATGGTAGATTGCGGCAATCAAGTGCTTGGATCTGCTGAAATAAACGGCTGTTTGGCTCATCATCACGTCCTGTCCAACATGTAGAAGAAGGAGGAATGTAATAACGATCAAGATCGTTCTCGTTTGTAGCTGGTAGTGATTTCATTTTATGCGAGTTCAATCTGAACTAAAGCAACAGGCAGAATGAAGAAAATAGCCACAAAAGAACACAAAGAAACACAAAAAATTTCTATATCATCGATAATCCTTTTATTGGACTTTGGCCTTTTTTTTAGTGGATCTGAGCTGTTTTGTGAGAGCAGAAGTATTTTTGGAAGTCATCACTTTTTGCAGACTTTAAAAAATAACACTCCTTCTCGTCATTCCAGCGGACGCTGGAATCCAGGAGAACGTCACTACAGAATTGATGATCCCATAACATAAAGTCTCCGTAACTATTCAGCCAACAGAACGAATAGTTATGACTACTGGTCATTTCATATGTTCTCGGATTTTCGTGCAGACAGCCGCCTGGATTCCAGCGTCCGCGGGAATCACGATTAAGGTGTATCGGCTGTTCTTCTAAAATTATCCATTCTATTTTTTTGATGATATGTAATTACCAAGGTAGGAACATTGGTAGGTTTGAAACCACGTCCTCCTTTCGGAGTATTGTGGCTATTTTCTTCCTGTTACGGTGATGTTGATAAAAAAGATAGTAGCTCCAGAATGTTGGCTCAGTAAATTAACAGCATTGATATCTTTCAGTTCTACAACGAGCATTTCCTTTTCTTTTACGATGTATTGATTCTCATCGATACACATTATTATAGACCCAGCCGCAACATAAAAAAGATGCTTTGTTGATGTTGATAACGATAACAGATGCGATGTGTTCGCTTTGAGATTTAAAACCTCAACAGTGGCACGTAGATCACCGCGTCGCGTCATAACATTAAAATCACGCACACTCCCACCTAACAAAGCACACTCGATCATCTCTTCACCAGCAAAAGAAAATGGCTCATAATGATAGTTGATGTTCTTGACGCTTTGACTTTCTTGAAATTTCAAAGAAAATCCAGCTCCTTCAAGCAACAGAATGATGCGATCAATACCGGGGAAGAGAGAAAAAGGACCGTTCTGACGCACTTCAGCAATAGAAACACGCCAAAGGATGCCCTTTGCATCTTTTTCAGAAATCAGTTCATGAGTTACACCACCACCATTTTTCCATGGCTGCGTTTGCCACTCTTGAGGTGTTATAATTTGTGTATTCACTGTCTCAATTTGAGAGAATTATGAGTTTGAACTAAATTAAAGTAATAGAAAGAAGGAAGAAAATAGTCACAAAAGAACACAAAGAATTTCTATACCATCGATCATCTTGTTACAAAAAAGATTATCGAATTATCATACGGCTTAGATGTGGGGTCAGGGTTCGTAATCTTGACCAAAAAATGGTCACATCATTTTAAAATCAGAGAAGTTTACACTTTCAGATTGCCTCAAAATAAAAGTTTCCATTGGTTAAGATTCGAGACCCTGACCCCCATCCGATTCAGAAAAACTTCCGTTCAGTTTGAGCTCACGTAAAACAAAGGTTCCTTCTCCACTTCCAGCAAGACCGTAGCCACTTTTCCCTGCAAGACGGCTTGTTGCAAAGCTTCAATCTCGGGTGACAACACATGATCTCGGCTCTCCAACTGAATCAATGGACGTAATGATTCAGCAATACGCTCAAGCCTCTCACTAGTTTTACACGGAAGATGAAATGCCACGGCACGGATTGTGGAGAGCAGTTCGATGGCCGTTACATAAGCAGCGTTCTCGACCATCTCATGAAGGCGACGGCTGGCATAGGTGGCCATGCTAACATGATCTTCTTGGTTGGCAGAGGTAGGAATACTATCAACACTTGCTGGATGGGCATGACTTTTATTTTCACTGACCATCGCTGCTGCTGTTACATGGGCAATCATGAGGCCTGAATGGAGTCCACTATTGGCCACAAGAAAAGGAGGAAGCCCGCTAAAATGAGTATCCATAAGAAGAGCAATACGACGCTCTGAGATGGATGCAATCTCAGCAATAGCCAAGGCTAAATTATCAGCAGCAAAAGCTACTGGTTCTGCATGAAAATTACCGCCACTAATGACTTCTCCTGTTTCAGGAATGACTAATGGATTATCAGTAACAGCATTTGCTTCTAAGCATAAAATTTCAGCAACATGTTGCATCTGATCGAGGCAAGCTCCCATAACAACTGACTGACACCTTAAACAATAGGGATCTTGGACCTTGGCTGTTGAAGTCCGACTTGCATGAATGCCACTATTGGCCAATAAATCACGAGACCAAGCGGCTACTTGCTGCTGGCCTTTCTGACGGCGCAAACGTTGAATCACAGGATGGAAAGGATCATGTGAGCCCTTAACGGCTTCCACCGAAAGTGCTCCAGAAACTAACGTTGCTCCTAAAAGTCGTTCGGTTTTGAAAAGAGCAGCCAAGGCTAACCCTGTGGAAACTTGAGTTCCATTGATTAAAGAGAGTCCTTCCTTAGGACCCAGCTCATACGGCTTCCATCCGAGTTGCTCTAAGACCTCTTTGGCAGAAATAACCTTTCCTTGGAACCAAGCATCGCCTTCTCCAATGAGTACACCCGCCAAATCAGCCAAAGGAGCCAAATCACCTGAGGCTCCTACAGAACCTTTTGCATGAAGGCAGGGATAATAACCGCGATTGAACAGCTCCAATAATTTTTCCACCAAAACCCACCGTACACCTGAATAGCCAGCCGAAAGGCCGATGATTTTAATCCCTAACACTAAGCGACAAATTTTTTCTTCCAGATACGCACCAACGCCTGCCTTATGAGAACGAATTAAATTCAACTGCAACTCGGCAAGTTTGTCAGATTCGATGCGCGTACTCGCTAAAGCGCCAAAACCTGTATTAATTCCATAAACTACTTTGCCTGCCTGCATCGCCTCTGCCACGACGACCGCGGATTTTTCAACAGCGACTTTAAGAGAGGGTGCAATCTGTAGTATGACGTCATCGACATAAAGAGCACGTAACTCTGTGAGCGATAACCCTGCTTCTGTGATTGAGATGTTCAGATCCATCTCCTTCGAAGGAAGGATCTGAACTAAATGATCGGACTGCGAAGTCGTAGTGTAATGCATTGTATCGTTTGCTATCGTTTTGTAGGAAGGGCTAGAGAGCAGATGCTGATGCTGCGGGTGCTGTTCTTCCTGGTGATGGTGTTAGGTTTGGTCTCGATGTCTTCATAGCGTGAACTTTCGATATAAAGCTTTGACCTTCATGTCTATTTTCAAAAATATTACGTTTGAGGAGTACAGGTGATTCTTTCAATACGCTAACTTTCGCTTCCTGTCTTTTTGACAGTTGTGGTTGTGTTACTGTTACTTCTGCTTTTGGCATTGGGTGACTGCTGCTTCCTGCTGTTTGTGTTCCTCTCACAACTGTTTCTGTGGATGGACGAGATGTCTGTGTTGTTATAGTGCTATCAGAACCGCTCTTACCAATAAAGCCCATTATACCAACATCCCTTTATTTTGTAGAAATAAAGAGATGTTGGTAGCGCCGTTAGATCATCGGTAACCACAAGTTATTCTCCTTAGCGCATTGCAAGGCTTCTGGATATCCCGCATCAGCATGACGTATGACCCCTGTTGCGGGATCATTCCATAAGACGCGCGCAAGACGTTGTTTTGCTGTTTCTGTACCATCAGCAACAATGACAAGACCCGCATGTTGAGAAAAGCCCATGCCGACGCCTCCACCATGATGCAGACTTACCCAAGTTGCACCACCGGCTGTACTGAGTAAGGCATTGAGCAAGGGCCAATCAGAAACTGCGTCTGACCCATCACACATCGCTTCTGTTTCACGATTAGGACTGGCCACGGAACCCGAGTCCAAATGATCACGTCCAATGACAATCGGTGCTTTGAGCTCTCCACGCGCTACCATTTCATTGAAGGCCACGCCGAGACGTGCACGATCTTTTAAGCCAACCCAACAAATACGAGCTGGCAATCCTTGGAACTGAATCCGTTCTCTGGCCATATCTAACCATCGGTGCAAGGGAGCGTTGTCCGGAATGAGTTCTTTAACTTTGGCATCCGTTTTATAAATATCTTCTGGATCTCCCGATAAGGCAACCCAGCGGAAAGGCCCAACCCCTTCACAAAAGAGAGGCCTGATATAAGCCGGAACAAACCCAGGAAAATCAAAGGCATTCTTCACCCCTTCATCAAAGGCAACCTGGCGGATATTGTTCCCATAATCAAAAACAGGAATACCTTGACTCTGAAACGCTAACATTGCTTCGACGTGAAGTGCCATCGATTTTTTGGCTGCCTTGATGACCGTTTCTGGCTCTGATTTTCGCAACTCTCTCGCTTTTTCTAAAGACCAACCAGCCGGCAAGTAACCATTCAAAGGATCGTGCGCGCTGGTTTGATCGGTCACCATACTTGGACGCACTCCACGCTTCACAAGTTCCGGCAGAATTTCAGCTGTATTTCCTAATAAGGCTACAGAAATGGCTTTTTTATCGCGTCCTGCTTGTTCGATCAAGGCTAAGGCTTCGTCTAAATCACTCACGGAGTAATCCACAAATCCCTTTTCTAAACGCTTTTCAATACGTGTGGGATCACATTCAACAGCTAAGACCGAGGCTCCAGCCATTGTTCCAGCCAAGGTTTGTGCCCCGCCCATACCTCCAAGACCTCCCGTTAAAATCCATCGTCCTGAAAGATCTCCTCCAAAATGCTTTTTCCCAGCAGCCACAAAAGTTTCATAAGTACCCTGAATGATTCCTTGCGTGCCAATATAAATCCATGATCCTGCAGTCATCTGACCGTACATCATTAAGCCTTTTTTATCCAATTCATGAAAATGGTCCCAAGTGGCCCAATGCGGCACCAGATTGGAATTTGCAATGATCACACGAGGAGCATCTGCATGCGTTTTAAAAACACCAACCGGCTTACCCGATTGAACAAGCAATGTTTCATCGGCTTCCAGTTTTTTGAGTGTTTCAACAATACGGTCAAAACATTCCCACGTACGAGCCGCCCGACCAATTCCTCCATAAACCACTAATTCCTCCGGCTTCTCTGCTACCTCAGGATCGAGGTTATTCATGAGCATTCGCAATGGAGCCTCCGTAAGCCAACTTTTTGCGGAAAGCTCCGTGCCTCGTGGAGAGCGAATAACACGGGAAGTATCTTTAAGGGTATTTAACCGTTCAGAGCCCACATCCTGCGGAGGAGCGCTCTGAATGAAATGATCCGACTGTGCACCAGTAGTACGATTCAATGGGATCGTTTGTTGAGAGGGGGGCTGAACGGTTACAAGGGTATTTTTTGACATAGGTAGTTTAAGTTTTAAGTTTAGTATGTATACTCATCACGAATGGAAATTAGGTTTTTTGAAGTACTTCGCCATCATTTATTATTTATTAAATTTCAACCTATTATCCCATTGGGAGAATTAGCCCTACCATCCCTGTTAATTTCTTTTTTTAGGTAGGTTGGTAGTTATCAGTTTTTTAAATAGATGTTTTTTATTCGTAATGGGTATACCATCTTCTACTACTGATGTCTCTATAATTGCTATTAACTGACAACCGACAACTGACAACTGACGACACTCTTACATTCGGCCTGTTGGCCGAATAGTTATTACCATGATTACTTCGTACGATTTATTTGGTTCAGATCCTTCCTCCAAAGGAGGGAGATCTGAACACCTACATTCCACCCTTCTCCTTGGCCACTCTCCTGACCCTGATGATGCTTTTATGTTTTATGCCATGGCAGAAAACAAAATCCCTCTGCACGGCTATCATTTTGAACATCAGCTTCAAGATATTCAAACGCTCAATGAGAGAGCACTTCGAGGAGAACTTCATCTCTCGGCAGTTTCCATTCATGCTTATGCCTACCTTCTCGATACCTATGCATTGCTTCCGTGTGGTGCCAGTATGGGAGATGGTTATGGTCCGATGTTTGTCACAAGCTCACATAATATGGGATCTCCGGCAGCAGATGCTTCATTAGAAGAGAAAAAAAAGTGGCTACGTCAACAACGGATTGCCATTCCTGGCTTGATGACAAGTGCTTTCCTCGCAGCACAACTCTGTCTTGGTGAATTCGAGTATAGCATTATTCCTTTTGATCAGATTTTTGATGCTATCCGCTCAGGATCTGTTGACGTCGGCTTAATTATCCACGAAGGGCAACTCACCTATGCCCAAGAAGGTTTCACAAAAATCCTCGATCTTGGATCTTGGTGGAAAGATGAAACAGGACTGCCCTTGCCTCTCGGAGGTAATGTGATTCGTAAGGACTTTACATTGGAACAACGCAGTGAGATTAATCAAATCATGAAAGCGAGCATTCAGTATGGTCTTCAACACCGCAGTGCTGCTGTAGCTCATAGTATGGCTCATGCTCGAGGTATGGAGGTCCCACTTGCCGACGAATTCATCGGAATGTATGTTAATGATTATACTCTTGATTACGGCCCAACAGGACGCGCGGCTATCCGTGAGTTTCTGGGACGAGCTGCAGACCAAGGCCTTGTACAACGCCTCGATAAATTAGAGTTTGTCTAACTACCAACGTTATTTTATTTCTGCAAAATAAAATGACGTTGGTAGTTAAAATCTAAATCATCGGATCTTTTAGTGTAGAGGGTTAGAAGTTAGGTAATGAAAAAATATAAATACTCAAAAAACTATTTTCTCGAAAGTTGATTGGTTATAGTGAGAAATTTTTCAACTAATTGACGAAGGCAACAAAATATACCCGCTACTCGTTACTCGTTACCCTTTACTTTTACGCTAGTTACACCAGCTTTCAAAAAGACATGGAGTAATCTTTGTAAAAACCATTTTCTAAATTCTAACGACAATGATCTCTTTACGCTTCCATCAACTTCTCAAAGAGAGTTTTCTTTTCGTCAGCTATGGAACCATGCTGCTTTTCCTGCTCTATAGTGATGCATGGTTGGGAGGGAATCCTGGGGTACTTCTGGAGGGAGCTCTCCTCCTATGGCTCTTTGGAGTTATGTTACTCTCCTCTTTTGCCGTAGTTCGCCATGCTGAAGTCTTAGCGGAAGAGTTAGGAGAACCTTGCGGCACCTTAATTTTAACCCTAACTGTTACAGGCATTGAAGTCATCATGATTGCAGCACTGATGTTCAAAGGGAACAATCCTACCTTAGCTCGTGACACCATGTTCTCTGTCGTGATGATTCTCTTAGGTGGCATTTTGGGTGGGTGTTTACTCATCGGCGGCTTTCGGTTTCGTGAGCAAAATTTTAACCTTAAAGGCGAAAAGTCTTTTATGGGTCTGATTCTTCCGCTTTCTCTTTTTGCCTTAGTTCTACCTAATTTTACTATAGGAGGAGCAGGTTTTTTTTCTCCCTTACATGCCACAATTATTGGCCTGCTCTCTTTAACACTTTATGCCATTTTTTTGGTTGTTCAGACCTATTGGCATCGCGAGTTCTTCATGGAAACAGCCTTGTTTGATAACTCTGAGGAAGAGCTTGAATATTCTTTGATGCCTTACTCCCCTCAAAAGAGAGCCTGGAGTCTCATCCTCTCTCATACCTTGTTCTTGCTTTTTTATCTTCCTCCGATTCTTATTCTCTCTAAAAAAATGGCTCTGCTGCTGAATTTCAAAAACCAGGGAAACACGCTCTTTTTTTCAGAACCAACCCACTCTGCCATCAATGGACTCATTGTAGCCATTCTTATTTTAGCACCTGAAGGCATGGCTGCTCTTCGTGCCGCATGGAATAATCAGATGCAACGCTCCGTGAATCTCCTGTTAGGGTCTGTACTTGCAACCATCAGCCTCACCGTTCCCGCTGTCCTTGGTTTAGGACTTTTTATCGGACAGCCTATTCATCTCGGACTTGATCCTGCCGGTATTACACTACTTGCCGTAACGCTAGGAAGCTGCCTTATTACTTTTAGCCAGGGCCAGACGAACCTTCTTCAAGGAGCGATTCATCTCTTCCTATTCGTGGTCTATATCTTGTTGATGTTTGAATGATGTTTACAAGAAGCCTTTGGCTCGCAGATTCTGCATTGCATGCGGTTCATGATGGTCTTGCGCACGTCCAGAACGCTCGGAAACTGTAGCGTGTTCTAACTCTTCGATAATTTCAGCAATTGTTGTTGCCTGACTTTCTATCGGTTTGGTAATCGGCCAACAGCCAAGAGAGCGGTACCGCTTCCCCTCACGTGCAAAATAAAGGGAAGGAATTGGTATTTTCTCTCGTTCGATATAGCGCCAGATATCTCTCTCACTCCAATCAAGAAGTGGTTGAATACGAATATGCTCTTCAGGAATAATCTCTCCGACAAACTGATTCCAAAATTCAGGGGGTTGATCTTTATAATCCCACTCAAAAGCCTCACTACGTGGTGAAAAATAACGTTCTTTTGCACGCGTTCCATCCTCATCACGGCGAATGCCAGTGATTAATCCATGAAAGGAACGATCTTTCATAAACTGCTTTAATGCAACTGTTTTAAGCTCGTGAGTCACGGTAACAGGATCATGAGTCTCATAACCAATCGGCGTGGTGTAGGCACCACAACCAGCACGCGCCTCTTCATTAATTTTAACAATAAGATCAAATTGATAAAAATCTTTAGCCCATTCCCTAAATGCTAACATTTCAGGAAACTCATACGTCGTATCGATATGAAGCAATGGATACGGGATTGTTCCCAAAAAAGCCTTCTTAGAAAGCCAAAGAAGAATATTGGAATCTTTCCCCATACTCCAAAGCATACAGAGCTTTGGAAAAGCATAATGAGCCTCTCTTAAAAGATAAATACTCTGTGATTCCAGCGTATCGAGATGATCCATGAATCAGGTTACAGGATAACCATTCGGCCAACAGGCAGAATGTAAGTTTAAGTTTAAGTTGATTTTTGATCACTGCTTGACTAGTACCTCCTATCAACAATACTTTCGCATTCCACCAAAAAGGGGTCAGTCCCGTAATTCATTACTTCGTTAATGAATTAGCTGGTACTGACCCCTTTTTTTTCGCCCAATTTGATCCGAATCTTTCAGTGATTCGAGGTGCTAGGTGACTAAAACAACTGCGAACTACAGTCCAGGTAGTTACCTGGGCTGTTACGTCATCGGGTTCGGTGAAGAAGCAACTTGAGCAACCGCACCAGCAACAGATGTGGCTGCAGCAACAGCAGAAGCGGCACTAGGCGTTAGCAAAAGTCCAGGAAGCACATCATACTCTGTTGTTCCCACGCCCTGCTTGCGACGTTTTTCTTGACGTTCGGGAGAAATACGAACGACATCATAAGCCAAACCAAGTTTTTCCATGGCTCTAATAATCAATCCTGATGGATCGATTTGCCACCACCGCATTCCATGAAAAGCAGAGCGAGGAAATGCATGGTGATTATTATGCCATCCCTCACCAAGAGCCAAAATACCAAAGAGAAAATTATTACGACTTACATCAGTTGTCTCAAAATCACGACTACCAAAGGTATGGCAAATAGAATTTACAGACCAAGTCACATGATGATTAATAAAAATACGAACAAAACCACCCCATAGCAGTCCTTCAAGGCTACCAACAATAAATCCGTGCATTCCTCCCCCATGAAGAGAGGCTACTCCTCCACAAATCAGCATAGGCACAAGAACCCCAAGAGCAACCCAAAGACCAAATGTTTTACTAATAAAAACAACGAGTCGATCTTTCAACAGTGGACCTGCATATTTTTGAACATTAGGACGAAAATCATCCAAAATCCAACCAACATGACCATGAAAAAAACTGTGAAGAGGGCTATGAGGATCGTCCTCTAAATCAGAATTAGCATGATGCTGATTGTGCGTAGCGCACCAATTCAAAGCTGATCCTTGTAGCGTCATGGAACCTAGAATGAGAAAAATAGCACGCACCCAATCAGGAGCATGAAAACTCTTATGGGTGAGCATCCGGTGATAGCCTATTGTTACACCAATACCTCCTAAGAGGAACATGACAAGCAAGACCATAAGTTCAGTCATATGAACCATGCGGTTCCAAAGGAGAACAATAGCGAAAATAGTGGCAATAATAGGGACCAATACGACAAGACACAAAATGATCTTATTGAGAGTGGAGGATTCTTGATGATTCATAAGCATATAGTCTACTCTAAAAAAACGAAAAAGCAAGTAATGGGTCTCAAAATTAATAATGTCACCTGTCCGCGGAACTCTAATCTTTAATCATCTCCACAATAAACGCTGCAATATCTCGACTTGCCAAAGGAGAAGTAATAGTGCTCAAATTCTTTTTCCAGCGACGCCATGTTGCTGCATTGCAAGAAAAAACCTCCTCCACCGAAGCTGCTAATGTTCTTGGATAATGAGCGGCTAAGCGCCCAATGTTATGACGTTCAATGAGCTCAATATTTCCTTCCTCTTGACCAGGAACAACGTGACTTACTAAAACTGGGCATTGAGCAGCCATGGCTTCATGAATAATGGCTCCCCCTGCCTTGCCAATATAAAGGTGGTGGGAGGTAAGAAGTTCTGGCATCTGATCTGTCCATCCAATGAGTTGAATCCGATCCCCCTCAATGATAGAGGATCTTTCTAAAGCAACATGAAGGTTGGTCAAACGCCCAGTCACAACTGTTATCTGAATATCAGCTAACTCACTAAGAGCACGAATGGTCTCAATAGCATGCGTCGCATTTGATGAGGGTAGATAAAGAATTTTCCAAGGAGACGTCGCCGTCTCTGGAAGAGGAGTTAAGGATGCTAAACGAGGCGCTACAGGAAAACCAAAAACCTTCACTTTTTCGGAAGGCACTTTATCATTCTTTAGCACAGAAGCGCTTTCTTCATCTGCCACAAGAAAAAACTCACTACCAGCACGATACCACGAAGTATTAATAGCCGTAGAATCAGTAATCATCGTCACAAGTGGGGCATGGCAAGCGACATGACAGCTTTCCCTTAACTGTCGCAAAAGAAAAGCGTAGAGCGGATAGGTTGAAATAATAACATCGGGCTTAACATCACTCACTGTTTTTCCTACAGCACGTCGCAAGCCAGATGAAAGAAAAAGCGTTTTTTCGAGGATCCCCGGACGGTTAAGAAAATTAAAGATCAGGCCCCAAATCATTGGAAATCGATTGATCGCCAAACTATATGCTTCTTGTAGAAACTTAGTAAAACGAGGCACCTTGACAAGGTAGACATCAACGACCGCTGTTTCTATTCCAGGATATTCGAGCAAAGCTTCACTCATATTTCGAGCGGCTGTATTATGACCTTCACCAAATCCTGCTGTTAATAATAAAATTTTTCGCACTCGTTCAGAACCGATCTCCTGCTGCAATGAGCTCTGAATGACATGGTCAGACTGTTCACTTGTAGTACGATTTAATTGCATAGTTTGGTCCCTACCAACGTACCGTTGGTGGTATATAGTTTATTGATCAAACGGACTCGCTCAGAGAATAAATCGGAGACTTTAAATCAAGATTATTGGGACGTGTATAGATAGCTTGAGCAATACTGATGTGATGGGTTCCAAACCCTGCTTCACAATAACAGAGATAGTAGAACCACTTTCGAAGAAAAGCTTGATCATAGCCCTGAGCGCGCACTTCTGGTAATGCTGCGATAAAAGCCTTGCGCCATTCCAATAAAGTCCGTGCATAACAGGCTGTCATATCTTCATAATCGAGAAGATTGAGATCCCCTGTTTCATCAAGCGCTTCCGTAATGCGCCTCATCGACATAAGTAGTGACCCTGGAAAGATGTGTTTCTGAATAAAATCGACCCCATCACGCAAGATAGGATATTGATTATCTGGGCAAAGAATCATCTGAAGACCTAGCAATCCTCGTGGAGCAAGCAATGCTTCTACTTTAGCAAAGAAAATATCGACATAACGATCCCCCACTGCTTCGAGCATTTCAATAGAAACAATCTTATCAAACCGCCCCTTCAGGTCTCGGTAATCACAAAAAATAATTTCCACAAGATCAGCTACTCCTGCCTGTTCTACACGGGCCGCAGCTTCTCTAAATTGCTCTTCTGAAATTGTGGTAGCCTGAATTCGACATCCATAATTTTTAGCCGCATGAATTGCAAAACCTCCCCATCCACACCCTATTTCTAATACATAGTCGTGAGGGCCAATGCGAAGTTTTTTGCAAAGTTGGTCCCACTTAGCATGCTGTGCCTGTTCCAAGGTATCCGTCGGAGTAGTATAATAAGCTGACGAATAGGTCATCGTAGGATCAAGCCATAATTTAAAAAAATCATTTCCCAAGTCATAATGATCGCTAATGTTATCACGAGAACGCTTTTTACTATTAGGTCGCAAAAGATGCTGCAGACGATTCAATACGCCAAGAAGATCGAACTTTCCTGCATTCTGTTTTTGCGTATGGACACCTGAAAGATAATCCCCATTGAGAATAAACCACGCGATAGCATGAGTGAGGTTAGGCGTATCCCACTCTCCTCTGAGATAAGATTCAGAAAACCCAATTGCACCAAAGAGAACACAGCTTGAATAGAAAGCATCATCCTTCACTGTAATTTCAGCCTGTAATTCCTTACTAAGACCTCCAAAAAGTCGAGATGCACCGCCTGGCATTAAGAGACGTAATTCTCCATGGCGTCCACGACTTAAAGATTCGAGAACGAGGTGACGAAAGAATTTATTGCGCGCAGCTGAAAGCATAAAAGCAAAGGTTAACTATTCAGCCAACAGGCCGAATAATAGTTGTTAGTTAGTGGTGGATGGGGAGGGATTCGAACCCTCGGTGCCGATAAAGGCACACACGCTTTCCAAGCGAGCGCATTCGACCACTCTGCCACCCATCCTAAGAATGCCTTGAGACATCTACACCTAAACAGAATAACGCTTGAGCGCAAGCTTGTAATCATTCGAGCAACAAGCCGAATAATTAGTTAGTGGTTCGCAATTGACTTTTTTGCTTACGTTCAAAAGTTCATCAAAACGAAGTAGTATTTTTATTTTCTTGAATTTTTTACGTCTCGAAGTCGCTTCAGCAAAGGTTTCAAGGTTCTTTATTAAAATTCAAGTGATGGATTAACCCGAATATTTATGCAAGCTTTGACAAAAAATTAAAGATTTCATTCCCTGCAATATCCTCTTATACTTCTTTTTTATGAGTACCCCTGTTACCGTTACTGAAAGCTTAATGATCAATGTGCAAATCGATGGCGAGTGGAAGCAATTTCCAAAAGGAACCCGCCTTATTGAAGCCTGCATGCAGAGTGGCCAATATATTCCTCATTACTGCTATCACCCTAAATTAAGCGTTCCTGGAAACTGTCGCATGTGCTTAATTGAACTCGGTTCTCCTAGGTTAGGTGCTGATCGCAAACCAGAGATTGGCGCTGATGGACATCCTCTTATTAACTGGAGTCCCCGCCCTGCAATTTCGTGTGCTCTCGAAATTTCGGAAGGAATGGCCGTACGCACGAATTCACCCCTTGTCGAAGAATGTCGCAAAGGGGTTATGGAGTTTTTGCTGATTAATCATCCTCTGGATTGCCCTATTTGCGACAAAGCAGGAGAATGTCGCTTGCAAGAATTTTCTGTTGAATATGGACAAGGAGGTTCTGAATTTCATGAAGAAAAGGTAAAAAAACCGAAACACGTCGATATTGGCAAACATATTGTTCTTGATGATGAACGCTGCATTCTTTGCTCTCGTTGCATTCGCTTCATGCAAGAAATCGCCCACGATGATGTTTTAGGATTTGTCGATCGAGGAAGTCACACGACCCTAACAGTGCATCCAGAAAAACGCCTCGATAACAATTATTCTCTTAATACGGTTGATATCTGTCCTGTAGGAGCACTCACCTCCAAAGATTTCCGTTTTAAAATGCGTGTCTGGTTCCTTAAAGAAACTAAGACCATTGATGTCAACTGCGGCACAGGTTGCAATATCATCATCAGCAGTCGCGAAGATATTATTCAGAGAATCACTCCTCGTCAAAATGAAGAGGTTAATTCTTATTGGATGCCCGATTCTCATCGCCTCAATTATACCTACCTGCACCGTGCAGATCGCCTTACGAAGCCTCAGTTAAAACATCACAATATTAGAACAAATGCATCGTGGAATGAAGCTGTTACTACTGCTGCTACTTCCCTCCAACAGGAACAACCAGGCTCGATAGCCTTAATCGCTTCCGGTCGCATGACCAACGAAGAACTTTTTCTAACACGACGCCTGGCACAAGCGCTCTCCATCGAACTTGTTGATATTCGTCCTCGTCCTCAAGAAGGTGATGATTTTCTCATTGCGAAGGATGGCAACCCCAACACTCGTGGAGCTCAGCTTCTTGGCCTTACAGGCAAAGAACCTGGTGCATATCTTCCGGAAATCGCCTCTGGTATTGCTTCTGGAAAAATCACCTCCTTAATTTGTCTTCATGAAAATGCCGTCGCTTGTGGCATCGCTCCTGAAGATCTTGCAAAACTCAAGAATCTGATTGTTCTGGATATTCTTCCTAATGAAACGACACGCCTTGCTTCTATCGTATTTCCTGGTTCCGGAGCTGCCGAAAAACGTGGCTCCATGATCAACATCAAAGGACGTCTCCAACGCCTCAATCAAGCAATTAACCCTCCAGGTGATGCGCGCAGCGATTGGGAAATTCTTCGCAACCTCCTTCAAATTCTCTTAAGAACTTCCGTTCCTCAAACCATCGAAGAACTCTTTCAAGAAATGGCTGCAGAAACGCCAGCGCTCCAAGGTCTCAATTTAAGTAAAATTGGGGATGTAGGCGTTCAGATCCTATCCCCTTCGGAGAAAGGATCTGAACCAAATGAACGAACTGCGAAGGCATAATATAATACACTTCATAGTTTGTTGAGAAGCTGCTGAACAGCTATTTTTGCCTGTTTCCTGTAGTCTGTGGCCTACAGTTCAAAGCTCATCACCGAAGGAG
>Ga0155638_1171_pt1 | contig 18673 bp, 16 predicted proteins | sample RifCSPhighO2_12_FD_107295 | JGI IMG/M metagenome (GOLD analysis project Ga0155638, IMG submission 107295) | Verrucomicrobia bacterium RIFCSPHIGHO2_12_FULL_41_10
TTCTCCTTGTAAAAGAACGGTATTATAGAGATTTACCAGCGGGTTACAATTTTATTTATTTTTTGTCGTGTACAGAGGTAATTTCTCCCAATTACTGTTATCAAAGCAATATTTTAATTCGAAGGAAATTCCATCATTATCAGTAATATTACCATAGTTTTTTGCTATAAAACGTTTTTTGCCTTCAGAGGTATCTAATTTTTTAGAAAAATCAAATTGTAAAATATGAGAACTCAAAAAATCTGCCCATAACCGAGCCTTTTCCTGGGTTAACTGAGTTTTAATCTTTTGAATATTTGTATCGGTTACTCTGTTGGATAAAGTTTCATTTTTTGCTTCCTTAATAAAATCCAGATATTTAATAAAATTCAATCCAGTACCTACCCCAATACATCGATTGTAATCACTCATTGATTCAACCTTAATTTGGCTAAAGTTCGTTTCTAATATCTTTTGTATATCCCCTCGTTGGCCTAATTGATCCTTTACATTAAATCCAAATAATAAAGTCGATCTTCCATCAATAGAACTCTTCCCTGTAATAGAAGGAGTACTAAGAGCTGCAACTTCTGCGAGAGACGCTCTGTTTGAAAAAAAAGTTTCCTCTCTAGCGCTATGAGCTATTTTAATAATATAATTATTAGTATTAATGAATGGAGATAATAGTTCTTCAAGAAACCCACTCTGATCCTGCTCTTCTAGTAATCTTCTTCTTCTAAAGATTCCAACTCATTGAATTCAGAAGAGTTAAATGACCTTGTTTTGCTGACAGCCAACTTCTCTACGGCTTCTTCTACACCTTCAACCGAAGGATTCATCATCAACTGAGGTTCTATCGATGTAGCAGCACAAAAATTGATAGAGAATCTTTGAATGTCCTCCACCCTAGAATCTCTAGCTCTTAACTTATTTTCAGTAACCTCGTTAGAAATTTTTAACGGAAAAGCAAGAAGACAATGAACGCTAAATAAAATGGTTATGCAGTTAATTAATCTTTGCATTCCGACTGACAGTCCTCTGAAAATTGAGTGTGTATTTTAGCAAGCTCTTCTAGCAGTTCATCAGTATCTTCTTCCCAAGGGTAATTCTTAACACGCTCTGCTATAGAATATACTCTTTCAATTGCCTCTTTAAGGTTGGTAGTAGCCACCTTTTGGTATCTGAAAAGCTTGGCATTATTTAACGAGAATCCATCAGAAAGTGCCTTATCGTAAGATGAACTCCCTAGTTGAGCCAAGCGATTCTGCACTCTCTTTTCAACAGTAGTAACAATAATTGAGGCCGCATCAAGAGCTTTACAAGCAGCTGATAGATCGTTTAAATTATTATTATTTGCAAACTCACCTCCATTAAACCAATCAAAAAGAATATGAACGGTTTGACGAGTATTGACAGCACAGACAGTAGCGGCTTTTGCCTGCCTCAATGCTATTTTAAAATCATCCTGTTTAGGAGAAAAATCAGAAAACGTTAACAACTCATTAGCAATCAATTTTGTTTGAGAATTAGTAGAGTCTAAAAATTTCGTAAATTCAGTATGAGTCCTTTGCAAAAGGTTTAAAGCTTCCTTATCTTCGCAATAAAGAGGATCCTCTTTTATTTTTTCAATAATGGCTAGCGCTTCCTCAACACTTTCTTGAACTGTCTCCATAGCTAAATCTAATGCGATAAAAAGTGGTGCATCAACAGCATAAAATGCCTGGGGTCCTAAAGATAAATCATCCATTCGAAGGAGAGAGACCTCTATATTCTTTTGAGCAATAACAGTAGCATCCTTAGCAGTAACTATTTTTTTCCAAACATTTGAAAAGATATAATCCTTAGCATGATCTTTCTTTGAATGGATCATGTCATAAATATTTTTAATAATATTTATTGTATCGGATGCATACTTAGAAGTGGCTTCTGCTTGGAGTATCGTTTCATGAAGCATGTCTCTAGTAATCGTCAAGGGAAGCGTCCGGTCAGCTGACATCGTTTCAACTTCTGCAAGAGACTTCTCCGTAGAAATAGAAGAACAACTTCCTTCGGAAATTCTAACATTGGCAGCAGCATCGGAATTTTGTGGTGGAGAATCCTCAACAGATTGACTCCGAGAACTCTCAGAAGCTGTATCTGAGATATTGCTTGCATGAGAAGGCCGCTTTTCAGGCGTTGTAAAACTACTTTCCTTCTTTTCCATCACCGTGATTGAATCGGATGGAATCGGATGAAGATTAGATTGACTCTTAACGCTCGTTATTGCATTAGAAGAAGGTGAAGCGGTTGTACTCCTTGAACCAAAAAATGAAGCAAGCTGTTGAAAACTACCACCTCTTCCTTCAGCAGCTTTCTCTAGCTCCCTATTATCAAGATTTCCTTTCTGTCCACCTTTTAAGAACCTTTCAATATTTCCGACAATTCCCTCCGTCGCCTTTCCTACTACTTCTGATTCCATGGCAAAAGCCGTACTAGAATGAAGATAATTTACTAAAACTAAGACAACAATGAGAGAAAGGTTTTTCATAGTTTTTATGGAAAGGATGAGTACAGAGAAAATATTTTCTACTCACGTTTTTAGTGATTATCATTGTGCATTATTTCCACGAAGCTTTCAAGGATTTTTTGCAATAATTGCATTACTCAATCAAAAGACTTGAATGATTTTTTCATACCTTTCTCATTGTTAACTTTAATGAAACCTTATTGTGACTTCTTTAGAGACAACTTGCTCTATTAACGTTTGTGCCGCAGGAAGAGCCTCCTCAATAATTTCGAGAGATTCTTGAATTGCATCAATGCGAGCTGTAATTGGATTTTTATAAAAGGGCTCTGTCCCGGTATTTCGGTATTTTAGTGCCATAGTGTTAACCTTAATATTTCTTGCCCCTCCTTTTTTTTTGTGCTATAATAGGTGGTGGTTTCTTTTACCCGTTTTACTTCTCCCCTCTCTTATACAACCATGAAAACCAAATCCTCTTCCTTGTTGTTTCTGCTCGGTTTCTTAAGCTGCTCCGGTCTTCTTCTGGCTCAGAATGTTAGTTCTACTCATGCAGCTTCAATTTCCATAGTCTCTCAGCAAGAAAAGAAGGGTATTGCAATTTCTAGCATCTCTCGAGAGGAGTATTGTGATTTTTTAAATGCTGTCGCTTCAAGTTCGGATCGGCATCAACTCTGGCATGAAGAGTATGGGATTGATCGAACAGAGGGAGAAGGTAGATTTTTCTATTCATTGGAACAATTAAACAATCATTTCATCGTCCCCCCTTCTTACTTAGATGTTGCTCGCTACTGCAACTGGAGGGAACATGGTTCTCTTCAAGGCAAGGAGGGATTTGAGAGTATTGAAGCAGGAACTTACCAGATCCAGAATGAAGAGATTGTTTCTGTTAATCCAGAAGCTAGGTACTTTCTTGATGAAGTTTTTTTTAACTTTCCTAGACTGCAGATGGATCCTTTAATAGCTCAAGAAGAAGAAAAAGTTGCTTTCTCTGTTTTAAATAACCTTTTTGACAAAAAATCTACTGGCCTACCTAAGGAATCTTTTACAGAAGAGAAGCGTATTGTATCGAATGAGTCTGCGATAACTCATACTACTGCTAGTACTTCTTCTTTTTTAAGTCCTCCTAATTCTGTTCAAGCATCTCCAGAATCATCTAACGCTTCTCGTGAATCATCTGGTGAAAAAATCGATTTACAACTTATTGAGAGGGATCCAGCCATCACCAAGGCAATGCAACTCTGGGCAGAAGCAGCTAAAAGAGGTAAAGTTCAGGAAAGAGATGATTTTTTAGCTAAAGAGGTTGCTCCGATCGTTTCAAAACAACCACTCCCTCCTATCACCCCAGAAATCAGAGCTACCCTAGCAAGGATTAATGAGCCTTTGAATCAGGCTCTTCAATCAGACCGCGAAGCAGGAAGAGATTACCTGACTAGTAGAGACCGAGCTTTGGCATTACAAGAACAGGCTCGTCAGTATCGTAACAATGCTGAACAGCAAATGCATATTTATAGCCAACCAACGTATGGACAAGTAGCTGTTCCTCAAGCAGGAGGTGGGTATAGTTATCAGTTAGGTGTGATTGGAGGAATTCAATACAAGCAAGAAACAACCGCTTCTCAAAACTCCAAACGACTTGCTCAACAAGCTCAAGCAGAATATGATGCTGTTTCTGCCACGCTTCCATTTAAGATGAAAAAATATGGAGAAACTTCCAATGTTATTACTCCTGCGGCAGGTCAAGCGGTAAGAGCTGCTGAAGAACAAGGCATCTTCGATTACTATCTTGCTGAAAAACAGAAACTCTTTGAAACGGCTCAAAGAAATGCTCCTCCTAGATATAGTTCTGTGGCTCTAAAAGATGATGGACTCTCTGATGTTACTATAGCAGAAGATATTTTAGAAATTGCTAAGAGAATTGAAGCCATTAAACAGGAAATTCCTCATTGGAATAATCTACCTTGGAAAGAAAGACAGTCTCACATTAATGATTGTATTCGTTATGTAATCAAAATTTTTGCTCGTCGAGAACAGATGATTAATGAACTTTTCGATCTCTCCTTTAAAGCACAATGTGATTATCTTGATTCCAGTAAATCACCTGCTCCTCTTACCATTACCTCTCTTGGCAAACTCAAAGCATCTCAAGAAGCTTTTAAGGCTTTAATGCCTCTGGAGCTTGCTAATCAAAGAGAATATGAAGCAGCTGTGAAGAAAATCATGATGGAAGAGTCTCAAAAAAACATTCCTGGAGCTAAAGCCTCTTGGTCTGAAATAATAACAGTAGCCAAAAGAGTGGAATGGTTAGCTTACCGTGACGTATGGAATCATCCTCTTTTTGCAGCTTATGAGAAAATTAAAGATCGTGATTTTATCACCATGAGTCGGTTTCATCTACTGGACAACAATGAACAGGCCTGGGCTGATTTTGATGAATTTGGAGCCGCTGGAAGACGTGATTTTTATAGATACCTTTTTACCCATCAACGGTGCCAGTTTATCATAGAGGCTACACAAGCAGCATGGGAAGAAACTTGGGACCAAAAATAAGGTCGTATTGCACATTAAAAGCCCCTTATCCACAAATCAGATAAGGGTCTTTCTGATTTAATTATTTTATAAGCTTTATCTTATCAGCCAGGACGCGTGCTAGCCACCATTTGACTCATATCTTGTGCTAATCCTGAGAGATCCTGAAGCGTTTCACCAAAAGTCTGTAAGATACTGGTTAACATGGAGGCTGATCCTTGAACCTCAGTATTATAAGCTGATTCAAGACCTTCAGCTTTTGTGGCTGCTGCTGTTTGTGCAGCAGAATAGGACTGCCCAATACCGCCAATTAATTGACTTGAAGCTTGTCCTAATGCATTCCAAGCCATTGCTCCACCAACGATACTATTAATCTTCTCTCCTATAGATGGTTTTACTTGTATATTTTTACCACCACCTGCAGGAGTGGTTTTATTAGCTTCAACGGTTTCTTTAGATTGTGGTTTTGAAGGTCCACCTACATTATCACCTTCTGCTGATTCTGATTCTCCATGCACATCGACTGCTTGCTGTTGTGCAGAAATTTGATCACTCGGAGGCGCTTCCGCTGATCCTTCAGCAGTTGCTGTTACTTGTTCCTCGGAAGCCCTAGACGTTGCATCGACCTTTTGAGATGTTTCTACATCTGGAGATATTTCATCAGAATCCCTGACAGTTGTAGTGGAACCCCCTGTCTCCCCTACTTTTGGAGTGGTCCCTTCTACAGGTTTTGCTGTAGCACTTGTTGCCGCAGTATCGTCACTACTAAGACCTGAAGCACTTGTTCCCCCATAGTAAGACCCTGCACCAAGGCATACTGTAGAAACTGCAAACCCAGCAATTGCTGTATCCATGGCATCAACACCGGCTTGGTGTTGTGCATTAGCCGCCTTATCGGCATAATTAAGCCCTTGTGTAATGCCAGCTTCTTCAGCAGTATATTCTGACTGAATTTCAGTACCTTGATTTTGTTGCAACTGAGCAAGCATATCTTCGATGTCAGTCATCGTTAACGGATCATTATCAATGTCATCTGTACTATCTGTGAAAGACTGCGTTGTTGTATTACTGGTTGGGGCCTCGAGTGTGGGCGCTTTAGACGCAGAAGCTGAACCACCACTGGAAGACGAGGTGACATTAGAATCAATAGTTAATGAGGAAGAGCCAGAACCTTGAACCCCTGAAGTGGTTCCAGATTTTTGAGCTCCTTTTGTTTCAGTAGCAGGTGAAAGATTTGGAGGAAGCTCACTAGGTTGAAGAGAGGAAGATTGTGTAACGGATGAAGTATTCATAATAAATGTAACTATTCGGCCAACAGGCCGAATAGGTAGTTTAAGTTTTAAGTTTAAGTTTAAGTTGATTTTTGGTCACTTCGTGACAAGGTTTAAAAAACGAAGCCGTATTTTTATTCGGTTCTTAATTTTTGCGTAAGTATTCGGCTAACCCAGTCGATAAAGTTTTTCTAGATAAGAAGTTTTTAGGATAAAATATAGGAGTTAAGGGATCACCCAATTAATAATATACTATTAATTGGGAGATCAGTTCGTAGTTCGTAGTTCGCAGTTCGTAGTAGTTTCAGCTCGTTAAATTAATTTGTAACGTGCTTTCAGTGTGCTTTCTAAAATTTATTTTTAGTTCTGTTTTATTGGCATCTATTTTTTGAAAATACCGTTTGTTATGCGTAAGTTATTTGTTAGGCCGTGCCTAAAGAAAAACTTTCCCCTAAACCCTTAAACATTTAAACCCTTAAACTACTATTCGGCCTGTTGGTCGAATAGCTCCCTACTTTTTGTGATTTTCCTGCATCCCTTGTTCAATCATACCTCGCATTTCTTCTGCACGTTCTCTGCTAACCTTACATTCTGGCTTCTCCTCTAAAATATGTTTTATAACCTCTAGAGCAGCAAGCGCTTGAGGATAATTTTTAAGCGCTAAGTGGCATTCCACCGAATAAAATAGTGGCAGAGGATCATCCGCATCTAAGAGCGTTGCATAAAAGTAGGCAGCAATGGCCTTATTATACTGCTGTAATATTTGATTGCAGGCCCCTATACCCATCCAGACTCTTTTATCAATATGATTATAAACAGCCATCCCTCGAAAGAGGTTGAGTGCTTGTTCATATTTTTTTGAGGTGTAAAGATTGTAGGCACACGAGTAAATGTCCTCCATGCTACTTTCTTTTAGACCTTTATAACGATAAAGAGGCATTCCTTTTTTAATTTTCGAGGAAAGAAGCCTCTTATCATCTTGAGTTGAGAGTCTATTGGAAGCAGGTTTTTGAGTCAGGGTTTGTGTGGTCATTTTTTTATATTGTAGGTATTCAGATCCTTCTTCTTTCGAAAGAAGGATTTAAACTGAGATAATGAAAATCTTTATTTCCCGTGGCTCTCTTGAATTATTTTTTCAAGCGTATCACGCATTCCTTCTGAACGTTTCTTGATAGCCGCATACTCTGGCTTATCTGCTGAGAGGAGGATAACTGCTTCAAGAGCTGAAAGTGCTTGCGGATAGTTTTTAAGGGCCAAGTGGCAATCTATAGAGTGATAAGCGGCCAAAGGATCATCAACATCTAAGATCGCAGCATAAGAGTAGGCCGCAATGGCTTCGTTATATTGCTTTAACATTTGATTGCAGGCCCCTATCCCCATCCACGCTCTCTTATCAATATGGTGATTGAGTGCCATCCATCGGAAGAGATTGCCTGCCTCTTCATATTTTTTTGCAGTATAGAGGTTATAAGATTGATTATAAATAACATCCATCTGCGCCTTAGTGATTCCTTTATAGCGAGAAATGGGTATTCCCTTTTTAATGATGGAGACTACAAGCTTTGCAATCTCTTGCTGTGTGGGTTGAGTGTTCTCAGACATATTTTTGTAATTATGCGGCCAACTGGCCGAATATAAGTTTAAGTTTTAAAGTTTAAATAACCCGAATATTTGCCTTCTTTTTCGTGTTTTTTGTGTTCTCTTGTGGCTATTTTCTTCTTCTTATCGGCTGTTTAAGCTGCAGAATTACCTTTCCCAAGATCTTCTAAAGGAGAGGCCATTCCTGCAATGGTATTGGCAGCATTTACAAAAGAAGCATTAATAGATTTTTCCATCTGTTGGATAAAACTAAAACTAATATTAATTTGAGATTGCACCTCTTGAATCTGGCCTTCCCACTTTGTTATGGCCGCTTTATCTTCGAGTGCTTTTGCTTCTGCCATACCAGTTAAAAGACTCATGGTCGATTGGGTAGCGCCGCTGATGAAGTTGAACGCCATGGCGGCTCTAACCGCATTAGTCATAAATTTACTAGTAGAAGCTGTCGTTACTTCTGCTTCATCAGCAGTCATAGCAAGTCTTCCTGACCCTAAGTCAGCCTCATTTTCTGAAGCACTTTCAAGTATATTATTTATTGTATCAAGGGAAAGAGAAGAGGTCGTGGTTTCCGTCTCTCCTGTAGTTGCTGTAGTTGCTGTAGTCGATGAGGCTTGTTTAAGTTGCATCGAGGCAGTGGTCTCTTCTGATGTTGTAGCTGCTTCATCTGCAGCGGTACTTGTCATATCTGCGGATCCTGCTACGGCTTCTCCTATTGCCGCTAGTACTGCTGCTCTTTCTGTCGCGACTGCTGTTTCCGAAGCTTCTGCCGCAGTGCCCGTGCCTGCTGCTGCAGTGTCCGTGCCTGCTGCTGCAGTGTCCGTGCCTGCTACTGCGGCTTCTGTTCCTGTTGCTGCGGCTTCTGTTCCTGCTGCTGCGGCTCCTACTCCAGCAGTTGCAATTATCGTTATTAGTACAATGATAATCATAGCAAGGACGTTAGCAATCATCTGAGCATTGGGAGGCATATGAGTATGAAATGTTTGACAAGCGGATTCCATCAGAGCCATGAACATCTCACTAAGTCCTGCAATAATTTTTGCTCCAGCGGGAGATGACATGGTTAGAGCCGATGCACCAGCTATAAAAAGAGCAACCGCAAGAGGCGCCCCAACACCTGTACACGTAAGAACTACCGCAGCAGCTATCATCACAGCACCCACACAATATCCAACAATAGTATCCGTATGCTGCTTCTTACTCTCTTTATGTTGTTGAGAATCAGCTGTATTAATACTGTTAATCTGAGCGGTATAATCTGCTTGTTCAATAATACTAAGTCCATTATTAGCCTCAATCATCGCTTGCAATGTCTCTAACTGAGTATTCGTTGAAAGCACGCCAATAGCTTCCACCTCAACATAGACATTAGCTGGTGGAGGCGGTGCTAAGAGAGGTGCTCGATCCTCACTCACATAAAAATGGACAGCGCTAACAGCTTCTTGTAATTTAGCAGCTCCTGGATGAGAAGTCTCAATATTAAGCGAAGAAGAAGCTAGTACTCCCCCTTTAAGAGCTGTTGCTACATAGTCAGTAGCTCCTGGAGTTAGCTGCTTGGAGTTAACATAAGAAGAACTTTCTGATGAACCCTCTGAATCTTGAGCGAATTTTCTGAATGGTTCAGGACCTCTTGTTCTCGCATCGCCTTCTGTCCTTCGAGGATCTTTAGAACCGGCGGCTTTGGCATCACCAGATTCTTTATCTGATTTAAGAGTGCCTGAAGAGGCATCGTCTTCAAGTTCTGTTTTTTTAGAATCATCCTGAACATCACTTGATTGATATTCAGAAGCTCCCTTGCTAAGATCTTCTGATGAGAGTTGCTTAGGCGATGCCGTGGAAGAACCTGGTGATTGTTGCCCTGGAGGCGGGAGGGTAGAAGAAGTAGGAGGTGTGAAAGATGATGAAATATTGCCCATATTAGTATTCCCTATTCGGCTCATAAGCCGGAATTAAGTTTAAGTTGAAGGTTAAACTCCGATATTTCATACCCATCTAACTACGATATCTATGAAATATCCAAGTTAAGCTAATGCTATACGAGTGCACGATGGACAAGTCCTACTTTTATTGCAAGAAAAAATCTTTCTCATGTTGAATCAACCATTCCTTCCGGCCAAGTCCTCCACCATAACCTCCTAGAGAGCCACTGCTACTAATGATCCGATGGCATGGAATAACGATCGCCAGTTGATTAGCTCCGTTAGCATTGGCCACGGCACGAACCGCTGAGGAGTTGCCAATAACCGTCGCCTGCTCAGCATAACTCTTGGTCACACCATAGGGAATCTTGAGAAGTGCAGACCAGACCTCTTGTTGAAATGGAGAACCTAATGGAGCTAATGGCGTTTGAAACTCTTGTAACTTCCCCTTAAAATAAGCCTTCAACTCCCGTTGAATCATACGAAGCGGTTCGTTCATGCCAGGAGCAATCACCGATTTCGTTTTAAGAACTAAGCGTTTAATTTTACGTTCTAACTTAGGCAGGTGACAGTAGTCACTTTGAAAAGGGGCAGGAAGCCAGCGTTCCTCTTCGCCTTCCCATGCGCCGATATTACTTCGAAACGTGCCAAAAGTTGTTGCAGACAGTTTCCTATTGATCGAAGCAAGGGCTTCTTGGTTGATAAACTCTAAGAAACATAAAGCTTCTTCATCGGCAATAGCCAGCATCATGCCAAGAGGAGTCTCTAGTTGCGCTGCTTTAAGAAAGCGCTTTTGTGGAGTTGTAAAAATCATAGCAATATCCAACTTATAATTAGAACCTACTTTTATGACTAACTAACGTTTCTTAAGCAGGAAGAAATTCACCACAAAGAACTCAAAGGATTACACAAAGAACACAAAAAAAGAAAAAAGAATTTTTATAAAAATTCTTTAATATTTTAAGAATTAAAGAAGACTAGCGATCGTGAAATAATAAAAAATCGATCATACCCGCTATAAAAATTTTAACATTCTCTCTTTAAAACTGGATTTGAGTTCACAATTCCCCAGTTTAAAATTTTTTATAAAAAATTTTATCTCTGTGCTCTTTGTGTATCTTTGTGTTCCTTGTGGTTAATTTCTGCCAATTAAGATGACATTATATGAATTCCAAATTTCACCACGAAGGCTAATCCAAGAGCCCAAGGAAGGGCTCCAACTGAAAGCCATCCTAGGATTCTCCACGGTTTTTCGCCAAGGGCTAGTAAAAGTAATGCAGAGAGTTGAGGACCAATCGTAATAGGGGCGATAAATCCTACCCCGATCACACCATAAGACTTCCAGATTCTCCAGAATAATCCATCCCCACCCGGCTTAGAATCTTTTTTAGAACCTGTTTTCAAAGTCGCTGAGGCTGATGAAGGGCAAGGAGTCGACGGCGCTGAAAAATTCGAGTGGCAGGAGCTACTCGATGCTTCGAGCACCGGCGCGACGAAGCAATTCGCAGGATCAGTAGAGTTTGAAGGCAGGTTCTTAGACTTCTTAAGAAGCCAAGAACGCAGAGGCTCCCCTAGGAGTAAGACAACGCCTCCTCCTGCTGAATAACCTAGCCAAGCAAAAAAGGTTGCTGCCCAAAGAGGCGCTCCTGCTATGACCGCCGCTGGAATAGCGCTAATAAAGTAGAGAAAACCGAGACCAAAAGCGGCAAAAAGAGCAATCCACATAAATCAGAGAAAGAAAATAGCCACAAAAGAACACAAAGAAACACAAAGAATTTTACCTATTGATTCTTTGTTTTGTTATAAAGCAATCTGCGTGAAAAGAAAAACTGAGACAGCGTAAAATAGCGCTATTACTAGAATTTCTTTTTTGTGTTTTTCTGTGTTCTTTTGTGGCTATTCCCTTTTACTTCCTAGAACAAAAGCCGAGTAGGTGACTCCAGCAGTTTGCGCAAAGCACCAAGGTACTCCGCTGCTACCGCTCCATCGACCACACGGTGATCGCCACTGAGGGTAAGGATCAAGCGTTGACCTACAACAATCTGATCCTGGGCGTTCACAACAGGTTTTTTTGTAATAGCTCCTACAGCCAAAATAGCGGCTTGAGGGGGATTAATGATGGCACAAAATTGATCGATCCCATAAGCCCCAAGGTTAGAAACCGTAATGGTTCCTCCGGAAAACTCTTCTGGTTTGAGTTTTTTGTCTCGAGCGCGTGTAGCAAGATCTTTCACCGCAGCGCTGATCTCTCGAAGAGAAAGTTTCTGAGCATCCCTAATAACAGGCGTTACAAGGCCATCTTCCACGGCAATCGCCACGGAAAGGTTCACACTTTCGTACTGATAGATGCTTGTCGCTCCAAAGGCAGCATTAACTTTTGGTTTCTCCATGGCGGCACGCGCGGTAGCAAGAAGCACAATATCGTTAAAGGTAATCTTGCTTCCAGTGTTGTTGAACTCTTTGCGGAACGCCATCATAGGTGCCGCATCAATCTCCATCGAAAGGTAAAAATGAGGTATGTGCGTTTTACTAGCTAGAAGGCGCTGCGCAATAATCTGACGCATTCCTGTCAGAGGAATTTGGGTCTCTGGATTGCCTGGGATAGCCGCCGGCAAGATCGTAGGAACAGCAGAACCTCCTGCAGCCGTAGCTCCTGAGGAACTGAGCGGAGCTGAGACAACATCTGCAGCAATAATACGCCCACCAGGACCAGTCCCTTTGCCTGCGAGAGCTTCTAAACGAAGACCTCGTGAAGCTGCTATCTTGCGGGCTAGAGGGGAAACTTTGATACGCACTGAGGAAGCAGAACCAGCAGTTCCAGGAATCGCAGAACGTGATCTCATGGGCGCTGAAGAAGCAGATACTGGGGATGCTGCTGAAAGCGAGGTTGATCCCGTTGCTCCAGGAGAAGCCACGGAAGGAGCTGCTCCCGCTTTTTCATTTTTCCCTAAAATCATGGCGATCCGGGCTCCCACAGGAACTTTAGCTCCAGCCTCAACAAAAAGCTCGGTAAGAACTCCCTCTTCGAAGGCTTCCATTTCCATGGTGGCCTTGTCGGTTTCCACTTCGGCAAGAAGATCACCAATCTCAATGGTATCTCCTTTCTGTTTGCACCACCGAACGAGGGTTCCCTCATTCATGGTGTCACTAAGTTTAGGCATTGTAATTTCTGGCATGGGAAGTTACCAACATCTCTTTATTTCTTCGAAACAAAGAGATGTTGGTATAATAGGTGTTGTAAGCGTTCAGATCCCCTCCTTTGGAGGAAAGATCTGAACCAAATAATTGTACTACGAAGGCATACTGTAAATGCATTGCATAGTTTGTTGAGGAGCTACTGAACAGTCTATTTCGACCTTTAGCCTTAGCCTTTAGCCTATATAGTTCAGATCTCACCTCCAAAAGAAAAGGGACTGGTTACAGGTGTTATTGTAATATCGTAGTTGCTCATCTCCTTCTGGAAAAGAAGATGAGCAAATGTTTAGAAGTTTAAATGTTTAGAAGTTTAGGGGGACGGCAAATTACGCCAATATTACCAACGTCATTTTATTTTGCAGAAATAAAATGACGTTGGTAATTACTCAAATAATGATAACACCTTAGCGACCACGCGTTCAGGGTTCGGAAGTTGAAGTTTTTCTAGCGGCATGCTGTAAATAGCAGGAGCATCAAGAGCTGTTACACGAATTACCGGCGCATCAAGCTCATCAAAAGCTTTCTCGCCAATCATAGCAGCAATCTGTGAACTAATACCACAGAAAGGCTTGCTCTCATCGACTAGCACGGCACGATGGGTTTTCGCCACAGAATTCAAAATGGCTTCTTCATCTAGGGGGCGAATCGAACGAAGATCGACAACTTCAGCAGAAATTCCATGCTCTGCCTCCAAGATTTCAGCAGCAGCCAAGGCTGTTAAGACAGCACGTCCATGGGCAATGAGTGAAACGTCTGTTCCTTCCCGCTTAATGTCAGCGACACCAAGAGGAATTGTATACGAACCTTCAGGAACTTCTCCGGTATTACCGTAGAGAAGGGTGTTTTCCATGAAGCAGACGGTATCATTATCTCGGATAGAGGAAATCATGAGTCCTTTTGCATCGTAAGGAGTCGCAGGGCAAACCACCTTAAGTCCAGGCGTATTGGCAATGAAATTTTCAGGCGTATGGGAATGGGTCGCTCCTACATTAGTTCCGCCATTAGCAGGACCACGGATAACCATCGGAACATTAATCAAACCGCCCGACATATAACGAACACAGCCAGCATTATTGATGATCTGGTCTAAGCCAACGTAGGCAAAGCTCCAAAACATGAGCTCCACCACAGGGCGTAATCCCATCATCGCGGCACCCACGCCGAGACCTAAAAAGGCAGCCTCACTAATAGGTGTATCAATGATGCGCTTTGATCCAAAACGATCCCAAAGTCCCTCGGTTACCTTGTAGGCACCATTGTATTGGGCAACTTCTTCCCCCATGAGAAAAACATTCTCATCACGGGTCAGCTCTTCAGCGAAGGCTTCATTGAGGGCTTTGCGATAAGTAATAACGGGCATCTGTTGGAAGATAGGAGATAGAAGATGGAAGATTGGGGCAGCGGTTAAAGCCTTTGCAGATCAAAATTTTGACTAAAATATGCGTAGATTTTTATTATAGGAAAGGGAAAAAGTAGTAAATAGAAGTTTTTATAAAAATAGTCGTCTGAAGAAAGAAAGAAAAAGTTATATTGTTATAGTTTCTATTTTCGATTTGTGCTTTGCATTTTATCTACTTGCCGAAGGCCTCGACTTCTATCTTCCATCTTCCATCTCCTATCTTCGTTCTTTTTTTTAGGCACTAAAAAAATGAGTTCCAGTGCGTCCTGCTTCGGTATCGTTATCCACTTCATAGTAAATATCGGTGAATATTGATTCAGGATCAGGCCAAGGGCTAGCTTCGGCAAATTCAGCGGATGCGGCTGCCTCTGCTTTGATTTCCTCATCCATGGCCTCAAGAGCTGTCTCGGTAAGAATTTTTTCTTGAATCAGCTGGTTTTGCCAAAGGGTAATCGGATCGTGCTCTGCTTTATAAGCCTCGATCTCTTCGGGCGTACGGTATTTCTTGCTGTTCGCATCAGCCACGGAATGCCCATAGTAACGATAGGTCGATACTTCTAACAACGTAGGACGCGATTCTTTGCGGGCTCGTTCCATACATTGGTTAAGCTTTGCGCGAAGTTCATAAAATTGAGAACCATTAGCCACATCCCACTCCATCTTAAATCCGACAGCTCGCTCGGCTAAGAAATTCTCAATGGAAGAAGAACGTTCCAGACTTGTTCCCATGGAGTAACCATTATTCTCAATAATGAAAACAATCGGGAGATCCCAAAGCGAAGCCATATTGAGGCATTCGCTAAAGATTCCTTGATTGACAGCACCATCTCCTAAGAAGCAGAGAGCACATCCAGGAATTTCTTTGTACTTGAGAGCAAAAGCCAGCCCAAGACCCAGTGCTGTCTGGCCAGCTACAATCCCATGACCTCCCCAATAATGTTTGTCAGGAGCAAAAAAGTGCATCGAACCACCTTTTCCTTTAGAACACCCAGTAGCCTTTCCGAACAGTTCTGCCATACACTCTTCCATTCCCATCCCAACGGCCAATGCATGACCATGATCACGGTAAGCGGTGATCATTTCATCCTGACCATTCATGAGTGATGCGGTCCCAACAGCTACCGATTCTTGACCAATATAAAGATGAAGAAATCCTCCCATCTTCCCTTGGTTATAAAACTTGAGCGCCTGCTGCTCAAAACGACGAATCCTCAACATCTCTCGCAACGCAGCAATTTTTTGCTCGGACGTCAGGGCAACATTGACCGCGGCCTTGGCATAACAAGCGTTCAGATCTACCTCCTTCGGAGGAGGGCTCTGAACCAAATGATCAGACTGCGAAGTAATAGTATTAATGCATTGCATAGTTTGTTGAGGAGCTCTGGACAGCCTATTTCTACCTTTAGCCTTTAGCCGCCGTTCAGAGCTCACCTCGACAGGAGGGGGGGGAGGGCTGAACGGTTATCCTTCAAGAAAGAGGGGGGGCCAAGAAAGCTAATGACTATCTCTCATTTCTGCCCAAGATGCAAATCGAATCGTGCGTATTTAGAGTCCGAAAGCAAAGCGAGTTTGAAAATGAATTTTTATTTTTGCTTGTTACGTCGCTTCACAACAGGCAAGTAACGAGTAAAGAGTAAAGGATAAAGGGTAAAGCGTTTATTTTGTCGCCTGCGGCAATTGAGTTAAAAAATCTTCTATTAGAATATAAATTCTGAAATATTGATCAAGCTTCGATCTAAAAATACTCTTTACCCTTTACTGCCTCTCAACCTTTTCCCATGATTCTTGTTATCTCTTGCAGTCATCATCCTGAAAGTCGCTCTCGTATTCTTGCTCAGGCTGCTCAAGATACTCTTCTTGCACAGGGATGTAATGTTAATTTCCTCGATTTGCGCACCCTTCATCTCCCTCTCTGTGATGGTCATTCGACCTATGAACATCCTGCCGTTGATCAAGCTAATGCTATGGTCCGATCAGCCAGCGGCATTCTTCTTGCAACACCCATCTACAATTATGGGGCTAATGCGATCACGAAGAGCTTTATTGAACATACGGGTAAAGCGTGGCAAGGAAAACCAGTAGGCATGCTCTGTGCTGCTGGAGGCAAGGGAAGTTATATGGCCCTTATTCCCCTTGCAGGAAGTCTCATGCTCGATTTTCATTGCCATGTCTTACCACGCCATGTCTATGCCACAAACGATCAGTTTCAAGAAGAGACGATTATTGATCCTGAGCTGGAACAACGGATTCAACAGCTTGCTTCAGATATTTGTTGGCTTTCTGAGGCTGTGGAGAAGCGCCATCAGTCCGAAAGTGGGATGGTGAAAATCACGGTAATTTCCTAAAATTCATTCGAGAAAGGTATATAGAGCCTGTCCTGAATCATCGGATCCTTTATTGGAGATGGTTCAGAGCTCAAAAATGAAAAATATAAATACTCAAAAACGCCATTTTGTCGAAAATTAATTGGTTATAGTGAGCAACTTTTTCAATCAATTGCCGCAGGCAACAAAATAAACTCGTTACCCTTTACTCGTTACATGTCTGTAGCTAAGCCAGGTACCAAGTAAAAATTAAAATCCATTTTCAAAATAGGTTCACTTCCGGAAAGCTCTATATAATCAGTGCTAATTTAGAGGAGCCCAAAATAATCACTTACGCACATTCAAAGTTATTTTTAGCTGTAAAACGTAAAATACTAATGTCATTCTAATTGGCAGAAATTCACCATCCCAGTCCGACAGTGAAACAATTTTAAAATTGATTAACCATACAATACATTCACACTGCTACTTCGCAGTTCGATCATTTAATTCAGGTCGTTCCTCCAAAGGAGGGAAGATCTGAATGCCTACCATGCCAACACCTCCTTCAATAGCTGATCTTCAAACGATCTATCAAACCCCTTTTTTCGATCTGATCCAACGTTCTCATAATGTTCATCAAGATTATTGGAAAAATAATGATGTTCAACTCTGCACGCTCTTGAGCGTTAAAACAGGAGGATGTAGTGAAGATTGTTCTTATTGTTCTCAAAGCGCCCGCTATAAAACAGGACTTAAGGCTGAAAAATTGATGACTTGTGAAGAGGTTCTTCCCCTCGCTGAACAAGCTCGTCAAAATGGGAGCACTCGCTTTTGCATGGGAGCTGCTTGGAAGGGCGTCCGCGCAGGTGATGCAAAATTCAAAGAAATGCTTACCACGATTCGTGAGGTAAGTCGTCTTGGAATGGAAGTGTGCGTAACCCTCGGTCACCTTGGTGATGAAGAGGCCCGCCAGCTCAAAGAGGCCGGCGTTACTGCTTATAACCACAATATCGACACTTCTCCTGAATATTATTCTAAAATTGTCACTTCTCATACCTACAACGATCGACTTCAAACAATTGCCTCTGTACAACGATCTGGAATGTCAGTCTGTTGTGGCGGTATCATTGGAATGGGAGAAAGTGAAACCGATCGTCTTCGCATGCTCGAAGTGCTTTGCAGTTTTGACCCTGCTCCAGATAGTGTACCCATTAACTGCCTCATGGCGATGCCTGGTACTCCTCTTGAGCAAACGCCTCCTATCGATATTTTTGAACTTGTTCGACTCATCGCCACAACACGCATTGCCCTGCCTAAAGCTCGCGTGCGCCTTTCCGCAGGTCGCACCCATCTTAGCCGTGAAGGACAAGCTCTCTGCTTTTTTGCGGGAGCTAACTCTATTTTTTATGGGGACAAACTCCTTACGGCTGATAATCCTGATGTGAATGACGATCTTCAATTACTTGAAGACTTAGGACTTAAGCCTCTTACATCTTCTAAAAACGGGTAAAGGATAACGAGTTCTGCGTTTATTTTACTGCCTCCGGTAAATAACGCAGAAAAGCGCGTTGCTATTTTTTCATTGCGTCTACTGTAATAATGTTTCATCGTATCATTGAAAAATCCTCCCAAAACATAAAATAGAGAATTTCGGCACCTCATTTTTTTATGATACAAAAAACTTTACCTTATTTTTGGGGTGCATTATTTTTCGTTTTATTAAGCCCTTGTTGTTTTTCTCAAGCGCCTCCCACAAACAATGGTGAGGCGAATACTCCCCCTACAACTAATTTGCAGAAGGAGGCTTCGTCGGATGACAATTTATTTAACCTAGAAACGGGAATAAAAACTGACGAGCCTTCTCTATTCAACCCAGCTCTTAATTTTTCCATCGAATGTGTTCCTGTTGGTAATCCAAGAAATAGAGCTGATACTTCTACATTGAATGAAAGCGTTGAACAGACCTATGGTATTGGCAA
>Ga0155638_1112_pt1 | contig 18595 bp, 15 predicted proteins | sample RifCSPhighO2_12_FD_107295 | JGI IMG/M metagenome (GOLD analysis project Ga0155638, IMG submission 107295) | Verrucomicrobia bacterium RIFCSPHIGHO2_12_FULL_41_10
TCTGCTAATTGTTGCTTGGGTTTCATCAACAGCAGCAAGAGCGGCTTGATACTGAGCTTGAGCATCATCAAAAGTAGATTTTGCAATCACATTTTTAGAAGTTAACTCGATAGCGCGTTGGAGGCTGGTTTTAGCAAGGGTTAGTTTGGCTTCTGCAGAACGAAGTTGAGCCTCTTCTTGTCGTGTGTCGAGTTGTACAAGGAGATCTCCTTTTTTAACCATCGTGCCAGATGCTAAAGGCGTTTTAACAACAACTCCTGGAGAGTCAGCACTTAACATGACGCCTTGCGCTGCCGAGAGTGATCCGACAGCTTGCAGTATAGACTCCCAAGATTGTGGTTGAATAACAAGAGAGGTAACCGTTTCTGTAGGGAGAGGCATTGCCTTGTTGGCTTTCATGCCTGAAGCGATTTGTTGTTTCTTAACAAAACCGATGCCAGCAATGAAGAGCACCATGACAAGTGCTGCAATAAAAGCCATTATTATCTTGCGACGTTGTGAAAGTGGGGGTTCTGGTATGGTGGGATCAGTTTCCATGGCGGTAAGTGTTCAGATCCCCTCCTTCGGAGGACGGATCTGAACCAAATGATTGAGCTGCGAAGGTGTAGGTGACGTTAGTAAAATTGGCAAGACTTGCAATCCAGACGTTATTTTAGAATTCGAAAGTAACCAAGGTAGACACCCTGGTTGCTTAGGAGTTTAGGAGATAAAATGTAGGAGTTACAGAAAAACTTTCTCTTAGCTCTGATATTCCATACTAAATCGTTGTCAGGCGCTGTGCAAGGCTGATAAATATATAGCCTGCAGGTCGAAACAAGCTGTTCAGTAGCTTCTTCACGAACTATACAATGCATTTAAACTATACCTTCGCAGCACAATCATTTGGTTCAGATCCGTCCTCCGAAGGAGGGGATCTGAACGCCTATGAATCTCCCATACTCCAATTAGTTTTTAGCCTGTTGCAGAAGGCCCATCAGCAAGGTGCCAGCGATATTCATTGGGAACCATTAGAAAAAAGTTTTCGTGTTCGCTTTCGGATTGACGGGCAGCTTCACGAAATTCAACAGTTGCCAAAAAAATTACATGGAGCTGTTATTAATCGTTTGAAGATCATGACTGGGTCGATGAGTATTGCCGAAAAACGTTTGCCTCAAGAAGGACGTTTCCGAGAAACAATCGATTATCAGGTGGTTGATTTTCGTGTTTCTTGTATTCCAACGCTTCATGGAGAGAGTATTGTTTTGCGTCTTTTGGAGACATCATCACTTGGACGTGATCTTACCGAGTTAGGCTTATGGGAGGATGACTTGGCACTTTTAGAAAGAATCATTCATCGACCTGATGGCCTTGTGCTTGTTACAGGGCCGACAGGATCAGGAAAAACGACCACACTTTATGCTATCCTGAATGTTCTTAATAAGCGTGATTGCAAGATGATTACTGTAGAGGATCCTGTGGAATATCAGATTCCTGGCATTAATCAGGTTGCTGTTCAAGATACCATTGGCAGGACATTTTCAGCGGTCTTGCGCTCGATGTTGCGTCAAGCAACTAATATTATCATGGTGGGAGAGATTCGCGATAGCGAAACAGCAGGGATCGCTATCAATGCTGCTCTTACTGGCCACCTGATACTTTCCACTTTGCATACCAACGATGCTGTAAGTGCTTTGACACGTTTGGAAGATCTTGACGTTCCTACCTTCCTTCGTTCAGAGGCTTTGCGTGCTGTTGTGGCTCAACGTCTCGTCCGTCGCTTGTGTCCTCATTGTAAAGTTCCAACGACATTGAGCAATTATGAAATCATAGCTCTCGAACTCACTCCTGAGGCATTAACCGATGCCACCCCCATGAAAGCCGCTGGCTGTGAGCAATGTCATCAACGTGGGTTTCAAGGACGTTTTGGGATTTTTGAAATCTTGATTTGCGATGAAGAATCTCACCAAGATAAGCCTAAACATACTCTTCGTGACGATGCCGTACGAAAAATGCTTGAAGGATGGACAACGCCTCAAGAAGTTTTTTCAGCAACATTGGCAGTGTGAATTAATATCCGATCTAGACAGAATCAATGTCCGAGGTTATTTTTATTCATCTTTTTTATAAAAACTATGCACAAATTTTCCCTCATTGCCTCTATTTTTCTAATCCTTCTCCATCCTCTAAAATACAAAGGTAGAAAACAAAATTTATCCAAGGCTTCTGTAGCAAATAATTGCTGAAAACAGTTGGATTTAATTATTGGCAAGAGGATGAGTTTTGGATCGGTTATCTCGACGAATGGCCTGATTATCTCACTCAAGGTCTTTCGTTCGAAGATCTCAAGGTGCATCTTATGGATCTCTTCAAAGATCTTTCGTAAATATTCAGCCAATAGGTCGAATATAAGTTTAAGTTGATTTTTGGTCACTTCGTGACAAGTTGAGAAAGAGAGTTTTTTGCTCTCAAAATTGCTTTAATTAAAGGATTTCAACGTAACCATTCAGTAACCTTCTCCTTCGGAGATGTGTTCTAAACTATGAAAAATCAGGCTACAGATTGACAGGTGGCAGGTAGTATGGCGAAACCATTCTGCTCGAAAATTATTTTGCTTATCTAAAGTTTAAAGTTATTGGATCCTTTATTAGAAAGGCTTCAAGAGCAAAAAAACTTAGAAAATAACAACACCTTTGCTCAGCATAGACTTTTGAGCGTAAGCAAAAAAGTCAACTAAGAATTAGGAACTAAGAACTAGGAACTAAGAACTAAAGTAATCGTTCAGATCCCTCCTCCTGCGAAGGTGAGCTCTGAACGATAGGCTACAGGCTACAGACTACAGACTACAGGTCGAAACAGGCTGTTCATTATCTTCTGAACAAACTATACAATGTCTTTACATTACACCTTCGCAGCACAATCATTTGGTTCAGATCCGTCCTCCGAAGGAGGGGATTTGAACGCCTACGAACTAACTATTAGGGCGGTTGGCCTAATGTTTACGTTGTGCCATTTTGTGAATCGTGAATTCTAATTCTGTCATCGAGCTTTTTTTAAAGCGTGGAGTGATTGATGCAGAGCAGGCTTCGCAGCTTCTTTTGCAAGCAAAGAACACAGCGCTCCCTATCGATGAACTTTTGATTAGTTCAGAGATTGCGACGCAGGAAAGTTTTTGTCAGGTCGTGGCAACGGCTTTAGGAGTTTCTTCTGTGACGCTTGAAGGCTTTGAAATAAATCCTTCTTTGAGAAAAATTATTTCTCCCTCTCTCGCACGTTGCTATGGAGCAGTGCCTCTTTATTTAGAAGGATCCCAACTGACTATAGCTCTTACTAATCCATTCGACCTGGAAGCGCTCAAGGATCTACGTTTTGTTGTAGGTTATGAGATGCATCACGTGGTAGCTCCTCGGTATCAAGTAGAACAACTTCTTGTGATTTATTCAGAGATTAAGGGAAACAGGATGGATGAGTTTTTTGAAAGTGAACTTCTCAATGATGGTAGAGTTCTTGATCCATTTTCGAGCAAAAGTGAGAAAGGTTTTAACGTAACCGGTCAGATTCCTTCTCAACAAACGATACAATTCTCTGAATGGTCACGTGAAGAGGAGGCTGGAGAAGAACCTATCATTCATTATGTCACTCTGCTCTTAAAACAAGCCGTAACAACCCAAGCCAGTGATATTCATATCGAGCCTTTTGAAAAAGAATGCAAGATTCGCTATCGTATTGATGGGGCACTTCATGAAATGGCGCCACTTCCAGCGAACTTAGCACTCCCTGTGATTTCACGTCTCAAGATGATGGCTCATTTGGATATTGCCGAACAACGATTGCCTCAAGATGGGCGTCTTCAAGAGAATATTGAAGGCAGCAACGTTGCCTTTCGCCTTTCTACATTACCCGGACAATTTGGAGAGAGTCTTGTTTTGCGTCTGCTCGATCGCCGTGTCACTCATCTTGCTGCGCTTCAGATACCAGAAAAAATTCATCAAGAGCTTGTGAAAATTCTTCAAAAACCACATGGACTCTTGATTGTAACAGGACCAACAGGATCAGGAAAAACAACGACACTCTCAAGTTGTCTGCATTATCTGAATGGAATAGAGCTGAAGCTTCTTACAGCAGAAGATCCTGTCGAGTATGAAGTCGATGGCATTATGCAGGTGCCCATTAATAAAACGATAGGACTTTCTTTTCCTCAGATGCTACGTTCTTTTTTACGTCAAGATCCTGATGTTATCATGATCGGTGAGACACGTGATTCTGAAACAGCTCGTATTGCCTTGCAGGCTTCTCTTACAGGGCATCGCGTCTTTACAACACTTCATACACGTGATGCTCCGGGTGCTATCACCCGTCTTATCGACATGAAGGTAGAACCTCTCATGATTTCTGCAGCACTTGAAGGAGTTTTGGCACAACGCTTAGTGCGCAAGATCTGTTCTTTATGCCGTATTGCGTATGAGCCTACGGTTTCCACGCTTGTTTCTTTAGGGATATCAGCTTATGAAGAGAAAGCCAAGAAAAGTCCAATATTCTACTATGGTCGTGGATGTTCCAAGTGCCATCACGAAGGATACCAGGGAAGGCAAGGCATTTTTGAGCTGCTTACGATGAATGATTCGCTACGTCTGATGATTACCCAAAGAGCTTCCAATACGCTTCTTCGTCAAAAAGCAATCGAACAAGGAATGATAACGCTACGTTCTGATGCTTTCCGTTTGCTTGTGGAAGGAATTACAACAGTTGAAGAAGTCTTGAGATGGACATAACTCTTCGGCTAACAGGCCGAAGAGTTAGTTTTTAGATGTCTGTTTTTCGAGATTGACGGTAAGTTTAAAGGCTGTAGGCTGTAGGTTCAAAGCAACGAACTACCAACCATGGTAACCGTTCAGTTCTCCTCCTTCGGAGGAGAGTTCTGAACTATAAACTAAAGGCTAAAGCTCGAAACAGGCTGTTCAGTAGCTTCTCAACAAACTATAGAATGTATTTAAACTATACCTTCGCAGCTTAATTATTTGGTTCAGGTCCGTCCTCCGAAGGAGGGGAGCTGAACGCTTATCAACCATGAATCGATCTCAAAATTAATGAAATTTCATTAAATTTGAGATCACTTAACATGAATATTGAATCACCTATCCTGACTCCTCTTCCTCCCTCCACTGCCGAGGTTTTTTGGGAAACAAATCGCCAGAAAATCGTGGCCTCTATTATAGTTCTCATAGTAATTCTTTTTATTATTGGTGGAACTTTGCTCTGGCGGCGATCATACCAGCTTACTGCTGATACGCTCTTAAGTGATGCTTCTGATAGAACAGGATGGCAAAAGATAGTTACCCACTATCCTCATTCTGAGGCTGCTGCTGCTGCCTTGTTACTTATTGCCGCTGCACAACGTAACGAGCATCAACTTGAAGCATCTAATGCAACCTATGCTCATTTTTTAAAACAGTTCTCGCAGCATCCTCTTGCTATCTCTGCTCTCATCGGAGAAGCAATGAACGATGATCTTGCTGGGCATCCAGACCAAGCAAGCAATCACTTTCAACAAGCGGCAGTTGCTTATCCTAAATCATATGGTGCTCCTTTTGCATTGCTTAGCCGAGTTCGTCTCTTAGCACGTCTTGGCAAAACGGAAGAAATTCCTCGAGCCTTACAAATGATTTCCAGTCAATACCCCAATTCCCTTGTTACAAGAATGTTCTTAAGGCAGGGAGGAATGAGGAGATCAAACTAAACTGTTACCTTTACTTCAGTCTCCACGTAGCGACGACTGAATGATTACTTTTCAACCATTCAACTTTTCAACCCTACCAAGGTAGTCATCTTGGTAGTTTACCCATGTCTAAAAAAAGTCCTCCTAAAGAAATTGCCACTGATGTTATAGAACTAGAAGTTCCCTTCGAAGAAAATCAGGTTCCTGAAAAACAGGATACTTCAGGAGGAGATACCTATGGTGCGGCGCAGATTGATAAACTCGAAGGTCTCGATGCCGTTCGTAAACGCCCGGGTATGTATATTGGTGATCCTGATGAACGAGGATTGCATCATTGTGTTTTTGAAGTACTCGATAATTCCATTGATGAGCATCTTGCAGGATTCTGCTCGCGAGTTGACGTAAATATTCATACAGATGGGTCTGTTTCTATTCGCGATAATGGTCGTGGTATTCCTGTTGATATCCATCCCAAATTTAAAATTCCTGCACTTGAGCTGGTCTTAACCAATCTACATGCCGGAGGTAAATTTGGCCAAGGAGCCTACAAATATAGTGGAGGTCTTCATGGTGTCGGTGCTAAGTGTGTAAATGCCCTCTCAACGTGGTTCAAGGTAGAAGTATTACGTGACGGGAAGGTCCACTTCATGTCATTTGCTCAGGGAAAAACAACACAGAAGTTAACGGTCCTTAGCGAGCTTAAGAACAAGAAACAGACTGGAACCTTTGTAACGTTCCTTCCGGATCCTGAAATTTTCACGATCACAGTGACTTTTAAGTTTGAGCGTCTTGCTTCACGTTTGCGAGAGTTAGCCTTCCTTAATCCTGGACTAGAAATTGTTCTTACCGAGGAACGTGATGATGCCGATCATAGGCCACGCAGCGAAACTTTCTTTTATAAGTATGGGATTGTAGAGTTTGTGCGCCAATTGGGTGAAACACGTCAGGTTATTCATCCTAAACCGATTGTTATTTCGCGCAAACGAGAAGAGATTTTTGTCGATGTTGTTCTTCAGTATAATGATTCTTACAGCGATCAAATTCTCTGTTTTGCTAACTCCATTCCTAATCCTGATGGAGGTACTCATCTTACCGGATTTCGCACGGCTTTAACACGTGCTATCAACCAACATGCTAAGACTAATAATCTGATTAAAGAGAAAGATCCGGCTCTCTCAGGCGATGATGTGCGCGAAGGACTTGTTGCTGTCTTAAGTGTTAAACTGCCTAATCCACGTTTTGAATCTCAAACTAAAGTTAAATTGGTCAATACCGAAGTTGACGGTGTTGTTAACTCTTCGGTTTATGAAGGACTCATGGACTTTTTTGACCAGAATCCAGCCGTGGCTAAAAAAGTCATTGAAAAAGGACTCACAGCAGCACGTGCGCGAGAAGCTGCCCGTAAAGCCCGTGAAACAGTGCGTAAGAGTGCCCTTACTGGTGGTGGTTTGCCGGGTAAGCTAGCTGATTGTTCAGAGCGTGATCCTTCTTTAACAGAGCTCTACATTGTTGAGGGTGATAGTGCTGGTGGAAGTGCTAAGCAAGGTCGCGACCGTCGTTTTCAAGCGATTCTTCCGATTCGAGGCAAACTCATCAATGTTCAAAAAGCGCGTCTTGATAAAGTTCTCCAAAATACGGAAATTCAGACGATGATAACCGCTATTGGTACAGGTATTGGAGATGGTGATCAAGAGGGAGCTTTCCATATCGAAAAACTTCGTTATGGACGCATCGTTATTATGACCGATGCGGATGTTGATGGTTCTCATATTCGTACACTGCTTCTGACATTCTTCTACAACCAGATGCCACAGTTGATTCGTGGTGGGCATATTTATATTGCGCAGCCTCCTCTTTATCAGATCAAACGTAAAAAACGAGAAGAGTATGTTGATGATGATAGTCAGCTCAATCGAATTCTTATTTCTTTAGGAGCTGAAGAAGTTAAGCTTACGAATCTTGCTGATAAGAAAGAATTTACGGCTCTTCAACTCAAGGATATCTTGGAACTTCTCGATCGGCTTGAAAAATATAGTGAAGCTATTCGTCGTCTTGGAGGTGATTTTCAAAATTATTTGAATGCTATTTCTTCTCAAGGAGTTTTGCCTTCTTACCTCATTGTTGTTCGGATAGGTAATGAAGAGCATGTTCAATATTTTCATGATGAGGCAGAATTGCGTGATTTTTCGGCAGCAAATCTCGATCTTAATCTCTTTGAGGCACCTGTTCTCGAAGGAGAGGGAGTTTTAGAAGCGGGTGGAGTGCCAAGCAATGCAGTGCGTACCGTTGCTGATAAAGCACCTGTAGGACGTAAACGACGTGCTCGTTTGCTTGAAATTCATGAATCCAAAGGCGTTGAAAAACTTATTGAAGAACTGGCTGCCAAGGGAATGAAAATTGAGCATTATAGCGACAGCACTCAGCCGCTATATCAGCTCATGGATAACGATACAACCCATGAAGTTTTTTCGATTCCTCGAATCTTAGAGATTGTTAAAGAAGTAGGACGTCGAGGTGTTCAGATTAAACGATTTAAGGGTCTTGGTGAAATGAATGCTAAGGAACTCTATGAGACAACGATGAATCCTGAGCGGCGCAAATTTCTTAAAGTCGACCTTAATGATGATAATTCCTTAGAGGCAGGACAAATGTTTAGCCTTCTCATGGGAGAGGTTGTTGAACCACGTCGTATCTTTATTGAAGACAATGCACTGAATGTGAGAAATCTGGATGTGTAATAAAGACGTTGTTAATAACGCCTTTATAGAAGATAGGAGATGGAAGATAGAAGATGGAAGTCGAAGCCTGCTGCTGTAGGCAAAAAGAATTTTGGAAGCTGTAATTATTTATGACAAGTTTAAGACCTGTCTAAGTGAATTAACCATGACTACTTTTTTGATAAATTTTTAAATTTACCAAAGGCCGACCCTTCTATTTTATATCTTTTATCTTTTAACTCTTGCCGAAAGCCAGTTTTCCTATCTTCTATCTTCCATCTCCAATCTTCTAACTTGTGCTTGAATCACTCGAACAGCTCCTCATTCTTCAAGATCGCGATCAAAAAATTCGTGATTTTTCTTTAGCTCTCCAGGCGCTTCCTCAAGAAAAATCTGGTTATGAAAAAGAAATTAAAAATGCTCAAGAGCATGTAGAAGCGCTAAGTTCTGAACAGCGATCATTAGAGCTTGAACTTAAAAAGCTCGAAGGAGAGGTTTCTTGTCTGCAAGAGAAGATCAACCGTTATCGCACTCAGCAACAGGAGACACGCAAGAATGATGAATATGCAGCATTCAATCATGAAATTGCTGCTGCAGAGAAACTCATTGCGTCACTTGAAGAACGCGAACTCTTCCTTATGGAGCAATTAGAAGCGATGAAGGGAACTCTTCAGGAAGCTAAAGAAGAGCATCATAGCGAGTGCCAACGTCTTACTAACCTTTTAGAAGGTTTAGAACGCCGACAAGAACAGATTGTTTTGCGCCAACAAGAACTAATAGACGATCGGCCTCGTCTCTTAGAAGGAATCGAAGAAGATTTACTGGAGCGTTATACCCGTCTCTTTAAAAGCAAGCAAGGTGCAGCAGTTGTTCCTGTCGAACATCACGTTTGTACTGGCTGCCATATGCAGGTTACAGCTCAAACGGTTCTAGCTACTAAAGCGAGCAAAGAAATTACCAGTTGCACTCAATGTGGGCGGTTACTTTATTGTGAAGAGGAGTAACTACCAACGTTCCGTTGGTAGTTGGGAAATAGAAGATGGAAGATGGGAGATGGAAGTAGAGGTCACGAAGTGACCAAAAATCAACTTAAACTTAAACTTATAACTTAAACTTATATTCGGCCTGTTGGCCGAATATGTACATCTACTTAAGTAGTTTTGAAGTATTAACAAGATATGCCCCCCAAAGGGTAATAACTCCTCCAATAAAAGCGATCCCTGAAGGCAACTCTCCCAATAAAAACCAACCTAGAATAATGGAGGTTACGGGCATAAAAAAGATTGAACTGGCAACACGTGCCATATTAACCCGTGTTAGTGCAAAAGAATAAAGAGCATAGCAGATTGCTCCGGGAAAGATGCCAAGAAGGATTAAATTGACCGTGGTATTCCACGGTGCATGAGCTGCTGTTTGAACGAGGCCACTACCAAAAGGTATTAGCCCTATTGTTCCAGCTACAATAGCCCAAGTGGTTACATCCAAAGCACGATAACGGAGGATCATTCGTTTGATGAGTAATCCATAAATGGCTGCAAAGAAAACGGCCAAGAGAACTAATAAGGCTCCGTGAGAAAGTTGGAAATTACCTTGAGCTCCTAAGGAGGTAGCTGCAACACCAACAAAAGCAATTATAATACCACTCCATCCTCGGAAAGTTAATTTTTCTCGAAAAAAGAACCATGCTCCTAAGGTTGTTAAAATTGGTAAAAAAGAACCAAGAAGTGATGCGGTTCCTGCAGTGACTGTTTTTTCTCCTAGATTTACGCAAAAGTTATAAAGAGTGAATCCACTCAACCCCATAACAATTAAGAGAGGCCAATGACGCCATTCAGGCAAGCGAGCTCCTCGTCCTATCCAAAAGGGGAGCAGTGTAAGTGAGGCGACCATATAGCGCCCCAAAGCTAATTGTCCTGGTCCATAATAATGCATTGCTTCGCGAATGCCAACCCAAGCCCATCCCCAGCCAAGTACAGCGCCGAAGAGGCTTAAAAAAACGAGCCAAGGTTCAGGAATGCGGTTAATAAATTTCATGAATGGCCTGAAGACTGAAGATTAAAGAAAAGTGAGCTTAAACTGAACTGAACTAACAGGAAGAAGAAAAAAATAGCCACAAAAGAACACAAAGAAACACAAAGAACAAGAACACAAAAAAAGAATTTTTATAAAAATTCTTTAACAAGTTTAAGAACTCAAGATGAAGAATGCTCGTTATCGTAAAAAAATTACATGCTTAGTCAATAGATCAAAACTACTTTAGTAGTTTTTCAGTATTAACTAAGTATGCCCCCAAGAGAGTGATTGCGCCACCAATGCAAGCTATCCACGAAGGTAGTTCTCCCAGTAAAAACCAACTCAAGATAATAGAAGTAATCGGCAAGAGAAACATAGAACTAAAAGCAGAAGCCATGTTGACACGAGTAATCACAAAGGAAAAAAGAAGGTAACAGAGAGCTCCTGGAAATACACCAAGGAGTACTAAATTTATCGTAGCGCTCCAAGGAGCAGTGAAGGTTGCATTAAGTAAACCATGACCTAAGGGGATCATTCCGAGTGTACCAATGCTGATAGACCATATAGTTATTTCTACGGAAGAATAATAATAAAGCATTCGTTTGACGAGTAATCCATAAATAGTAGAAAAGACCGTAGCTAAGAGAATGAATAAGGCTCCCTGAGAAAATTGAAAAGAATCATCTGCTTTAAAAGTAGTCATGGTAGTACCCCAAAAAGCGAGCATGATACCACCCCATCTTAGAAGAGTTAGTTTTTCTTTAAAAAAGAGCCATGCTCCTAAAGTTGTTAAGATTGGTAAAGAAGAGCCAAGAAGAGAAGCGGTTCCTGCAGTGACTGTTTTTTCTCCTAGATTGACAAAAAAATTATAAAAGGTAAATCCAGTCAGCCCCATGATGATGAATATTGGCCAATGGTGGAGCTTAGGGAGATGTGCTCCTCGTTTTATCCAAAAAGGCAACAGCGTTAATGTGGCAATGGCATATGATCCTAGAGCTAACTGTCCGGATTCATAATAATACATAGCACTACGAATACCAACCCAAGCCCATCCCCAACCAAGTACAGAGCCAAAGAGACTCAAAAAGACGAGCCAACGCTCAGGAGGGCGTCCAGATTCTCTCTCCTTCGGAGAAAGGATCCGAAATAAATGATCGAAGTGCGAAACAGTAGAGGAGACTCGAAATAATAACTTATGCATAACGTGACTACCAACTTATGCATAACGTGACTACCAACGTCACTTTATTTCTGCGAAATAAAGTGATGTTGATAAAATTGGCAATATTTGTAATCCAGACGTCACTTTAAATTTTTAGTAGCTACCAAGGTAGACACTTTGGTAGTTGTTTAGGAGTTTAGGAGGTGAGAAGTTTAGGAGATAAAATGCAGGAGTTACAGAAAAACTTTCCCCTAAATCCCTAAACGTTTAAACCATTAAACACTACCAACGTCTTCATAGACGTTGGTAGCAACAATTTTTACTTGTTTGCAATAGTCTTACACAGATGTATAAAATTGGGCCTTCGATTGCATGTTACCCTGCGCGCGGCCAATTTTATCAGCATCACTTTATTTTGCAGAAATAAAGTGACGTTGATACTCTACTTATGATTCATCCTTATCACGAAACCTTAGCTCAAGTACTGACTCAACATTCCACTAAGCTCAAAAAGGGAGAGAATGTCCTTATCGATGCGTTCGATGTGCCCGAGTCTTTCGTGATTGCTTTAGTGAGAGCTGTTCGTAAGGCAGGGGCCACTCCTTTTGTTCAGTTGCATTCAGCTCATATTACTCGTGAATTGGCTTTAGGAATCACAAAAGAACAAGCGATGACCATGCTTTCAATCGATCTTCCTCGGATCAAAAAAATGCAGGCGTATATTGCTGTACGCGGAACATCTAATATTGCTGAAATGAATGATGTTCCCCAAGAGAGGATGAATATTCTAAGTAAAACACTGCGCCCTGCAATCGATCATCGCGTTAATAAAACACGTTGGGTGATTTTACGCTGGCCGACACCATCCATGGCGCAGCAGGCTCAGATGAGCACGGAAGCTTTTGAAGATTTTTTCTTTCGCGTTTGTACGCTTGATTACGCACGTATGCAGCCCGGCATGAAGGCTCTCAAGAATTTAATGGATTGTACGGATCGTGTGGAAATCAAGGGGCCTGGGACTGATTTACGTTTTAGCATTAAAAATATTGGCTCAGTAACCTGTGGAGGAGAATTTAATATTCCTGATGGTGAAGTATTTAGTTGTCCTGTGAAGGACTCGGTAGAAGGTTGTATCAGCTTTAATGCACCAACACTTTATCGTGGGATCGGATTCGATAATGTTTCTTTAGAGTTTCAAAAAGGAAAAATTGTCAAAGCAACAGCCAATCATACAAAAGAGTTGAATGAAATTCTCGATACCGATGCGGGTGCTCGTTATATCGGTGAATTCTCACTAGCTTTTAATCCTCATATATTACATCCAATGCGTGATATCCTTTTTGATGAGAAAATTGCAGGATCATTTCACTTCACTCCTGGACAAGCTTACGAGGTTGCTGGCAATAAAAATAAAAGCGCTATTCATTGGGATATGGTCTGTATCCAGCGTAAAGATTATGGAGGCGGTGAAATCTGGTTTGATGGCAAGCTCATCCGTAAAGATGGGCTCTTTGTGCCTCCTGCACTTCAGGCGTTGAACCCTGATCGCCTTTTAGGAAAAAAGAAATAGCCACAAAAGAACACAAAAAAACACAAAAAAAGAAATTTTGACGATGGAGTTGATTGATTAGTGTCCCTAAGTTGCTTTGCAGCTGTTAGTGCACTAAGGTGAAGAGTAATCTCAATTTCTCAACATGATACTTTATCGCTTTTATGATGCGATTGGTCATTAGATCTCAATTCCATTTTGTACAAAGATTATCAATGATATAGAAATTCTTTGTGTTTCTTTGTGTTCTTTTGACTCGTTCGCTCCCGCTCGGCTGCCTTATCGGGCTACTCGAGCAAAGCTCTTCGTAGTCTATCCCACGGTCTCCCGACCACTGGTATTGTGGCTATTCCTTTCTTTATTTTATGATTCGACCTTTTATTAATCATCTCCATGAACTCTGGCACCGTTTTATTGAAGCACGGGATCGGCCTCATGCAATGGCTGGAGGAGTTGGTATTGGTGTCTTTTTTGGATTCATGCCAGCTTTCGGATTAAAAACACTTCTTGCCTTAGGTACATCATTGGTAGCACGGTGTAATACAATTGCTGCAATTGTAGGCGTTACTTTCCATGATCTCTTTTTTTGGAGCTGGCCTTTTCTTTTTCGATTGGAGTTTCAAATTGGTTACTGGTTACTCAGTAACCCTCATGTTTTTGCTCCAAAATTAGTGAGATCCGATTTTAGGCTCTCAGAAATTATGTCGTGGGATCATTTTCTTGATGTTGGATTGCCTCTTCTTATTGGCTCCGTAGTCATTGCCATCCCATGTTCTCTACTTTCTTACGGGATTACTTTATTTTTCATGTACTACCGGCAGAGTAGGCGTTCAGATGCACCTTCTTTGGAGGAATGATCTGAACCAAATGGTCAGTATGAAATATCGGATTTAAAACACTTCGATTTAGTTTGAACTCGCAAATATGTGAGCTAATCCAGTAATTTGTTCGCTGGTATGGTTGGCACTTGCAGTAAGGCGAAGGCGTGCTTTTCCTCTTGCTACAGTAGGATAACGCATTGCTGGTATAAAATAACCACTTTCAAAAAGCTCTTGTGATATCGTTAGGGCCTTTTCTTCGTGACCAATCATAAGTGGCATAATAGCGCTGGGAGATTCAGAAAGGTTAAGTTGTTGCGTTAATTGTCCAATATTATGCCAGAGTCGGAGATGACGTTCTTCTCCTTCTAAAGAAGAAACAATCTTTAAAGCAGCTCGCGCTGCACCAACTATTGATGGAGAGGGTGCTGTTGAATAGATGAAACTTCGGGCGCGATGGATCAAGTAATCAATTAAAATACGAGAACCACATAAGTATCCCCCTGAAACACCAAGTGCTTTGCCAAGTGTTCCCATATGAATATCCACATGATGATTCAGGTTTAGTTCACCAGCTAACCCCCCTAAATATTGGTGTTCCTTTCCTCTCACACCAACAGCATGAGCTTCATCAAGGAAAAGAAGGGCGTCATAACGTTCTTTAAGTTCTACAATCTTATGAAGTGGTGCGAGATCGCCATCCATGCTAAAGATCGACTCAGTCACAATCATGATTCTTCCTTGAGGAAATTTTTGATGAGCCCATTTTAGATGATCCTCCAAGTGATTCATATCGTTATGACGAAAGATGCGTAGCGTGGCTTCACTCGTACGTGCGCCATCGATTAAACTCGCATGAGCTAATTTATCTAAGAGAATCACATCGCCTCGTTTCATGAGAACAGGAATAGCTCCTGTTGCTGCAGCATATCCAGTAGAGAAAAGGAGTGCCGCTTCTTTCTTTTTAGTAGAGGCTAGTTCTTCTTCGAGTAAGAAATGTTCTTGTGTGGTGCCTCCAATCAGACGTGATGCTGTAGCCCCGAGGCCAAAAGAACGCGTTGCAACTAAAGCTGCTTCTCGTAAAGCTGGATGTTGGGATAGTCCTAGATAATCATTAGAAGAAAAATCAATGACATGGTGACCATCAATACAGAGTAGTGTGCCCTGTCGTTTCTCGACAATGCGTAAGCGGCGTTGTAATCCTTGTTTTTTTAAAGCAGCAAGTTCTAAGGAGAGGTGTTTTTCGTAATTTCTATCTTCCATCTCCTATCTCCTATCTGCCAATAAACTAACCATCTCACGAGTTGCTTGTTCCATGCCGACAAAGAGGGCGCGGGAAATAATCGCATGGCCGATGTTCAACTCTCTGCAGTGAGGAAGATGGATAATAGATATTACATTCTCATAGTTTAAACCATGACCTGCATGAACTTGAATGTTTAAAGAGGCTGCTCGTTTTGCCGCTTCTTCAAGGCGAACGAGTTCTTTGTTACGAGTCTCATCGAGTGCCTCAGCATAGGCTCCAGTATGCAATTCAATAACAGGGGCTCCTAAAGAAGCGGCTGCCTCAATTTGTGCTATTTCGGGATCAATAAAAAGACTCACACGGATACCTTGTTGTTGAAATGCTTCAATTGTTGGCTTCAAAGCGTCGTAGTGAGTTACACAGTCGAGGCCTCCTTCCGTAGTGATTTCCTCACGTGTCTCAGGGACTAAGCAGACATCAGCGGGTTGGAGCTTTAAAGCTAGGGCAATAATCTCTGGTGTATTTCCCAGTTCCAGATTGATTTTTGTTGTTATGGCATTCTTTAATCGCCAGAGATCTTCTTCTTGAATATGACGTCGATCATGACGAAGATGACAGGTGATGCCAGAGGCTCCTCCTCGTTCCGCAGCAAGCGCTGCCTCAATCGGGTCAGGTTCGCAATTACGAGAGGTTGGATTTTTTTGATAACGTGCCTGGCGTAGCGTGGCTACGTGATCGATATTGACACCGAGAGAGAGAGGCATAGGAGGAAGAAGATAAGAAGAAAAATTAACAAGGATGGAAGGGATGGAAGGGATAGCAGAGAGTAAATTTAAGAAAGGGCCAAACAAATAGCCATGTCTTCTATTCAATTCTTCTGAGAGGTTGATTCCTTGTTGTGCTTACTCAGTTATTTCCATCCCTTCCATCGCATTCCTTGTTGAAGATTAAAAATAGAGAGAGAAGGTTATGAAAATTCACAAGAACGAATACGATGGAAGGGATGGTAGAGGTTTGAATTTTAAAATAGAGTTAATTAGTTAATGAGTCTACTACATCAAACCGTAATTAGATCTTCAATAATCAGCCTTCTTTTTCTTCCATCTCTTTCATCCCTTCCATCCCTTCCATCCCTGTTAATTCTCTTTTTCTTCTTCGCAGCTTTAATGTCTAAAATGGCGCATGCCCGTAAAGACCATGGCCATTCCACGCTCATTAGCAGCAGCAATAACTTCCTCATCACGGATAGAACCACCAGGTTGAATAGCTGCCGAGGCTTGAGCTTCTGCAGCAGCAATGAGTCCATCAGCAAAAGGAAAAAAAGCATCACTACAGACAACGCTTCCTTTAAGAGACAAACCGGCTTCAGCAGCTTTCCATACGGCAATACGTGAAGCATCCACTCGGGACATCTGTCCAGCACCAATACCAAGAGTACGATCGCGACTTACGTAGACGATAGCATTGCTTTTAACATGTTTGACCACTTTCCAACCAAACTCCATCGCTTCTAATTCATCACGTGTGGGAGGGCGGCTGGTCACAACATGACGTTCCATTTCTCCGATTTTATTCGAATCATCAATATCAGCATCTTGAACAAGGAGACCACCGATAACCGAGCGAATATCGCGTGTTGTTGATGGAATTGGTTGTATGAGACGCATGAGACGCAGGTTCTTTTTCTTTTGCAAGATAGCACGTGCTTCCGCACTAAATTCTGGTGCAATAATGACTTCACTAAAAATTTCTGAGATAGCTTTTGCGAAGGCTTCATCTACCGGACGATTTACGATAATAATACCACCAAAGGGAGCGGAGCGATCAGTAGCAAATGCTTTTTCCCAAGCGGCGCAAAGATCGGAATCACTGCCAACACCGCAAGGATTAGTATGCTTAAGAATGGCTACTGTAGGCTTATCAAACTCAGAAATAAGACGTGTTGCAGCTGTAATATCGAGGATATTATTAAAAGAGAGTTCCTTTCCGTGGAGTTTTTCAAAGTAGTCAAAAAAGTTACCATAGAGTTCTGCTTCTTGATGAGGATTTTCACCGTAACGTAGTCGACAGACTTGTGGTAAATCAAGAGAGAGAGAACTTCCTGGTACAATTTCGCCATCAAGATAGGCACTAATGGCATGGTCATAAGCAGCAGTGGTAGAGAAAGCTTTTACAGCCAAGCGGGCTCGTAATTCAGGAGTCGTGCTACCATTTCCAGCACTCATCGCATCCAGGATGCGAGGGTAGTCATCGGGATCTACAACCACGGTAACTGCATGGTAATTTTTAGAAGCACTTCGAATCATGGAGGGACCTCCAATATCAATCTGTTCGATAGCTTGCTCTAAGGTCGTCTCTTTTTTTGCAATTGTTTCAGCAAATGGGTAGAGGTTGACACAGACAAGATCAATAGGGAGGATATCATGTGCTTTCGCTTGAGCTAGATGCTCAGGATTATCACGACGATAAAGGAGACCTCCATGGATTTTGGGATGAAGTGTTTTGACGCGTCCATCCATCATTTCAGGAAAACCAGTAAAGTCTGAAATTTCACAGACAGGAATGCCCTCAGCAGCCAGAGCCTTAGCCGTGCCTCCTGTAGAAATAAGTTCGACGCCTTGCTCGATAAGACCGCGAGCAAAATCGATGAGACCGGATTTATTAGAGACAGAGAGAAGAGCGCGTTTAATTTGCATGCGATATTTTAACAAAGATGGAAGAGGATGGAAGAAGGAATAGCCACAAAAGAACACAAAAAAACACAAAGAACAAGAAGACAAAAAAAGAATTTTTATAAAAATTCTTTAAGGAATTTAAGAACTCAAGAGCAATTATTTGCGATAGGCCTTAAGGCCTATCTAAGTGACTTAACTTGGGAGGGGTTCGCAAGTTTGCTAGGATATGCTAAGGATTCAACTCATCATCAGGGAGATTTTTCAAATTTCAATCAACCTCCCACCTCCCACTACTAAGTTTCTTTTTTTGTGATTTTTTGTGCTCTTTTGACTCGCTCGCTCCCGCTCGGCTCGCCCTATCGGGCTACTCGAGCAAGGCTCTCGTAGTCTATCCCACGGTCGCCCGACCACTGGTATTGTGGCTATTTGTCTTCTGTTTTTTCTTCGTTGCTTCCATGACTATGCGTGAACTGAAGCTCGTAACGATTCCGATAGATATCTGAGGAACTAAGTAATTTCTGATGGGTTCCTGTGGCAACAATATGTCCATGTTCCATGACAACAATAAGATCGCTTCCGAGGACGGTTGAGAGGCGGTGGGCGATAGCAATGACTGTGCGGCCGGTAGCTAAACGCTCCAAGGCAACTTGAATCATGCGTTCTGATTCTGAATCGAGGGCAGAAGTTGCCTCATCAAGAAGGAGAATAGGGGCTGCTTTAAGT
>Ga0155638_1076_pt4 | contig 18315 bp, 21 predicted proteins | sample RifCSPhighO2_12_FD_107295 | JGI IMG/M metagenome (GOLD analysis project Ga0155638, IMG submission 107295) | Verrucomicrobia bacterium RIFCSPHIGHO2_12_FULL_41_10
GGTAGTAAATCATCCCACTTTCTTGCGGAATATATTGGTATGCATTGATAGGGCCAAAAATTCGATTGTATTTGATGCGTAGCTCTTTCCTTTTATTGAGTAATTCGCGCAGTCCTGGAATCGATTGCCCCGATTTTGATGTAAATTTTGTCTTTAGAAACGTTTTGAGAACAAATTTCCCATCAAGAGAGACATAGGCGTTACTTGTTGAGCCCTTTCCAAAATAGTGAAAGGGTTGTTGCACGATCTCTTTCACTTCCTTCTCTTTCGCTGTAGTCCAAACAGTTGCTGTGAGATGCGTGGTAAACCAACGCTTATAGGAGTAAATGTACTTGTAATACCAAGCGCCCGTTCCAATTGCCACAAGGATCAAAATAGGGAAAAGGACTTTTGTCAACCGAAGGAAAATGGGTTTTGTCTTCACTATGGAAAATGCTAGCCATTCAATCGGATTATTTCAAGTCCCGTTGATTATGCTCAAAATGATCAAATGTCGTTTTTAAGCATAATTAATTGACTTAAATAGCATGCTCATTTATCATAGTGTCTATGAAAGCATTTGTTGGAAGAGATACCGAGCTGCAGAGGCTGGAGGGTCTATCAAAGTCAGGTCGAGCCTGCCTAGTTGTTATTAAGGGACGTCGTCGGATAGGGAAAAGTCGTCTTGCAGAGGAGTTTGGGAAGAAGAAAGTTTTTTTGCCTTTTAGTGGGCTTGCCCCAGTAAAGGGGGTGACGGCGCAAGATCAACGCGATGCATTTGCTCGTGAGTTAGCTGCTCTATTTCACCTTCCCCCCTTTACAATCACCGATTGGAGCGATGCTTTTGCCCATTTATCGAACTATCTAACAACCAAACCAACTGTTATTCTATTCGATGAGATTTCTTGGATGGGCTCAAAAGATCCAACATTTGTCTCGAAGTTAAAAATATGGTGGGATCTTGTTTTGCAAAATCATCCATCGGTGGTTTTTATTTTATGTGGTTCTATTTCGACTTGGATCGATAAAAATATTATCAATAGCACCGCTTTTTTTGGTCGTGTTTCTCTCTATTTGGAACTTACAGAATTATCGATCCCACAATGCAAAGAATTACTACACTGTCAAGGTTTCAAGGGGTCAGATCTTGATCTTTTCAAGATTTTGAGTGTGACGGGCGGTGTGCCTTGGTATCTTGAACAGATTCAGGCTCATCAAAGTGCTGATGAAAATATTAAACGCCTCTGTTTTGAAAAAAATGGCCTTTTAGTCCATGAATTTGACCGTATTTTTAATGATCTTTTTAGTTTGAGAGGAGAGATTTACAAGAAGATCATTACACTATTAAGTCAGGGCATGAAAGATCGAATTACTTTGCAAAAAGCGATGACCTATTCTCCAAGTGGTACATTGAGCAGTCATCTTAAAGCCCTTGAAATCTGTGGGTTTGTTAGTAAGCATCCAGATTGGTCTTTAAAAACAGGTAAGATTGGCAAACGAACTTTATATCGACTTTCCGATAATTATCTTCGTTTCTATATGCATTATATTGAGCCTAATCTAACAAAAATTGAGCAGGGCTTATTTTTAGAAGTTTCACTTTCTGGATTGCCAGGGTGGGAGCCGATGTTAGGTTTTCAACTGGAAAGTCTTTTATTGAAAAATAGAGCTCTTCTTTATCGAGCACTTGGAGTGCACTCTCAAGACATTGTGATTGATAATCCTTATTTTCAAAAAGGGTCTGGCCGTAAAAAAGGGTGTCAGATTGATTACCTGATTCACATGCGCTCAAACACTCTTTTTATATGTGAAGTCAAAATGCGTCGCCGTGAATTAGGGCTTGAGGTGATTGACGCAATGAAAGCCAAAATAGCTTCTCTTGTGATCCCAAAAGGTTTTGGAATTTCCCCTGTTCTTTTTCATTTAGGGCCAATCTCTGATGCGCTATTAAGTAGTCGTTATTTTTATCGTATCATTGACATCGCTGATCTATAGATTTGTCGATCATCTTGATTTGAATACCAACTTAGTACTCGTTCAAGGGCACTTCTGGTAAGAAACCGCCTACTTGCATATTCCACATTTTGGCATATAGGCCATTTTTGCTCATGAGAGCTGTATGCGTTCCCTCTTCTACAATTTTTCCCTTATCAAAGACTAAGATACGATCCATGCGGGAGAGTGTGGAAAGGCGGTGTGCGATCACGATGGTTGTTTTCCCTCGCATCAATTTCTCTAAGCTATCCTGAATATATTTTTCAGTTACTGAATCAAGAGAGGAAGTTGCCTCATCCAAAATAAGAATAGGCGCATCTACAAGAATTGCTCTTGCAATTGCAATTCTTTGTTTTTCCCCTCCAGATAACTTGGTTCCTCTTTCGCCAACTTTTGCTTCATAGCCGGCTGGAATATTGTGAATGAATTCGTCGCAGTGCGCTAACTTGGCAGCGGCAAAGATTTCAGCTTCAGTTGCTTTAGGTTTTCCATACGATATATTTTCACGAAGGGTTCTATGAAAAAGAAGAGGATCTTGAGGAATTAAGGCAATTTGGCGCCGCAAAGACTCTAAGGTAATATTTGCTATATCTTGTCCATCGATGAGGATCTTTCCACTATGCAATGAGAAAAATCGTAGAATAAGGCTAATGAAAGTGGACTTTCCAGCCCCTGTAAAGCCGACCAACCCGACTTTTTCTCCGCCGTGGATGTGGGCTTCTTTATTGGAGAAAAGTTTTTTCTCTCCATAATGGAATGACACATTTTTAAAAACGATTTCGCCAGTTTGAATCTTCAATTTTTTGGCGTTGGGCTTGTCTTTTAAGTCTTGAGGATCAAGCATCACAGAATAGGCCTGTTTTGCTATGCCAAAGGATTGAAAGAAAATGGGTAAAGCTCCACCAACAGCCCACATGACTGCTGCAATATTCCACATAGTGCCAAAAACTTGAGCAACTTCTCCGGTAGTAATTTTTTGCTGAAGCCATAAATAGATAACAAATCCGTTGATCCCTATGAAACAGATAGTGACATAAAAAAACGACGTCACACTGCGCATATTTTCGACATATCTTCTGGCCGAAATATTTGTTTTCTCTTCTTCATTTTGGTAGGGGAGTAATGCATTTTTTTCAAATCTAAACCGATAGAACAGATTGACGGCAAAATAGTTGGTCAGGCTATCGACGATTTTTCCAAGAAGTGTACTGCGCGATTCTCCATGCTGATGCTCATATAAGTCGCATGTCTTACTGAACATAAAAGAGATACTTAAGTGGATGACAATCCATAAAACCAAGATCCCTGAAAGGATTGGGTGGACAAACCAAAGAAAAATCGCACCCAAAAGGGACATGGCAATAGAGGAAATGATAGGCCAAAAAAACTGCTGCAAGATCGATTCAACTGCGGTAGTCATATCTGTAATTTTATTTGCTAAACTCCCAGCAAATCGTTCATTGAAATAGTGAGGAGAGTGCTCTTGAATGTGATCAAACATCGTCATGCGAATATCGGCTTGGAGCTTAGGGATCGCTTTTGCCATGAGAAAGCCCATACTACGGGAATTACATTCGATAAAGACAATCAAGCAGATGCTTAAAATAATTGGCGCCTGGAGAGGCTCCCATGCCAACGCACGGTTCCCTTCATTTTGGCTGAAAATATCGATCACCCACCGTAAGATAAACGGCCATAAAAGAGAGTCCAACGTATTGATACAGTCCTGGATAAAAATAGAAGAGAATGTCCACTTTTGCTTTTGGATAAATTTCCAAAAAAAGCGGATGAATTCCTGATAAGAGACGATTTTGAGGTTCATTCACGCCAAGGTAATTTCATTTCATCGCCATTCATGTTGTGGATCTTAGAATCTACCCCCAGGACAAGAATTTGATCGGTTGGTTCATCGCCGATGTTGATGAGCTGATGCGGAATATTTGCAGGACAGATCAGTGTTGCTGGCGCAATACAATCAAACTCTTGATCTCCAACGACCGCATGTATTTTGCCTTTCAATACAATGAAAACTTCTTCTGTTTCGTGCACATGTAGAGGGGTTTTGGAACCAACAGCAATGCTAGCACGCCAAACTTCGAATTCCTTTGCTCCCATGGACTTCGTAGCAAGTCCTTTTTGGAAGTTGCCATGCATGGAATACTGTTTCATATCGTCATGAGGATGCACCCACGTTTCTTCAGAAAAAAGAGATGTCGCAGCAAATAGACCGATGAGGAGAAATTTATTTTTCATATAAAAACCTAAGTATTACACTACTTTATAGAACTCCCTCATTTCTGAGGGAGATTTTTCAAGTTTGTTGCGATCATTTTTGATCAGCAAATACCTCATCGCCTCAACCATGAAAGTACGTGAGGATCAATGCTTTTTCCTTAGAGAAGAAAAGATGTGATCCCATAATATGTAAAACTATTTTTTAGAGAGGAGGCGGGTGAAAACGATCCTACTTTTGATTTGCTCGAATATTTTTATGACCATTGCATGGTACGGCCACCTTAGGTATCGACAGTTGCCTTTATTTGTAGCCATAATAGCAAGTTGGGGAATTGCATTTTTTGAATATTGTTTTCAAGTCCCTGCAAATCGAATAGGGAGTTATGAATTCTCAGTAGTGCAATTAAAAACTATTCAAGAGATAATCACTTTGGTAGTCTTTTGCATCTTTTCATATTTCTACTTTGAACAGAAAGTTGGAATCAATCAAGTCATTGGATTTTGCTTTCTCGTTCTAGCTGCCTATTTTATGTTCAAATCGAATTAAAATTAAAAAACAAATCCTGCGTTAAACAGTGCTTGTTCAGCCTTTGGACTGAATCTGTTTACTTCTTTGAGTCTTTCAATTGCTCCCGACCGCACGAAAAATTCCATCAAAGAGTGAGAGGCTAACCCTAAGTCAATGAGTCTTTCTGCAAGGAGTTCGATGCGATTGATCTGTGCGTATTTTCTGATTCCGCCAGTTTTTTCTATAAACAGAGGAAGAGGATCGAGAGGATCTTGAGATCTCGGATGGACAAAGAACACAACAGAATAACGATCTTCTCCATGTCCTGGATCCACTACACGATGAAATGCACTCTTGAAATAACCATTGGTTAAGTTCTCTAACATATCTCCACAATTAATCACGAAGGCTCCGTCGGGAACAACAACGTCAATCCAGTTCCCTTCTTTATTGAGTAGTTGCAATCCTCTTGCAGTTGCACGGGGAAGAATTGTTAGGAAATCGATGTCTGTATGCGCTCCTGCCCAAATTGCATTCTCTGGGGGATGTGCCGGATAATGGATTGCTCTCATAAGACAATCTCCTTCTTGAACCATTTCATGAATAAACCCTGGTTCTTGTTGGAGAATGAAAGTCATTGCGTCTGCAAGAGCTTCTTTGCAATTGTCCATAGCTTGGAAAAGGGAGGTCAAAGTGGATTTAAATTCGGGCATATTCTGCGGCCACACATTTTTGCTATACTGTAGTCTTGCTATATCCTCTGCATTGAGTTCTCTACCGATATGAAAAAACTCTTTGAAATCAACCCGTCTTTCCCCCTTTGCCGATTCCCCTGGGGCATATCCTCTTTGTCCATCGTTTGTTTTCAGGGCCATCTTCTCATCACTATCTTGATTAAAATAAGCGATGATTTGTTCGTAAGAGCGATCGAGAAGATCGACATCAATGCCAGTACCTGTAAGAGCAAAAAATCCCACCTCAGATGCCGCCTTTTCAAGATCGCTTAAAAAGGTTTCCCGAGTGACTTCATTATAAAAATCGGGGAGGTGCAGTACGGGAATTGTTGAGTCAAAAGCAGTTGCAATTGAAAACAGCGAAATAGACAGAGCAAATACACAGTTTCTCATAGGAGTCCTTTTCAAAAAAAAAGCGATATTAGCCTGTCACAGCAATTTCAGTGAAATAATTTTTCATAGTGGTTTTCCGTTGCTAAGATAGGAATTGCTTATTTAGAATTGGACATCTCTCTATTGCAAGAACAATATACTGAGAGTGGTTCAAGAATCTTAGAAAATGACGCTTAATAAAGAAAAAATTTGTATTCGCTTGGCTTCCAAGAATGATTTGCCTGCGATTCAGGCGCTTATGAAGGAGTCTATGCAGGTTTTGGGAGAGGGGCACTATTCTATGCAACAAATTCAATCTTGTTGTCAGTACGTATGCGTTCCAGATCTTCAACTTATTGAAGATCAAACATTTTTTGTAGTTACCATTGGTGATGAAACAACAATTGTTGGCTGTGGGGGCTGGAGTTTCCGAAACACTCTTTATGCAGGTCCATCAGCGACTCCACAAAAAGGGGATGAGCGGTTGAATCCTATAACGGATCCTGCAAGGATTCGTGCAATGTTTGTAAGTCCTTCTCAAAGTGGTAAGGGGATTGGTTCTAAGATTCTATCTGCATCAGAACAAGCAGCTAAGGCATACGGATTTAAGAAGGGGATCTTGGGTGCGACATTGTCGGGACTCGCTTTTTATCAATCGAAGGGATGGATCGCTACAAGAACGGAACAAACAACTCTTCCAGATGGTGTTGTGATTGATGTAGTGACAATGGAGAAGTCCTTTAGGGATGTTTAAGATCTATAGTTTCAGCTATAGGGAGGTTTCCGATTAGGGCTGAGACAAAAGGTTTAAGGGATGCAGGGGCTGGCGCTGTCTTTGAGGTGACTAAGATTCGTTTTTCAAATGGACAAAATCAAATTAAAAAATAGATTTGGCTAAATTTTATTATTCTTGATTTGTGTTTTAATCTTAATTATAATTCTTTTGTATGTATAAAAAAGCGTGTTATTTTGATGATGATATCGTCTTTTATTTTGATGAGTTTGATCGTAAGTACGTAGCCGAAGGGGGTGCTCTTGCATGGCGTTTGAATAACCCTGGTTTGCTGACGTCACATTCGGTGGAGAAGGTCTTTCATCGAGCGATTGGGTCGTATCATCAATTGGCGATTTTTCCTGACTATCGCACAGGCAAAGTGGCATTGATCGAATGGTTTCGATTGACGCAAACAGAGTATGGCAAGGATCGGGATTATAAAGATGCATTTCGAGAAGTAGGAAAGGAAGCGGAAGGGCAATACATCTGGGCGTTTGTGAATGGGGTTTGTAATTCCAAGAAATCCGCATTACGTTCTGCTCGCACGATCTCAAAACATGCAAAAGGAGAAAGGGTTTGGAGTTTGGTCAATGATCAAAGTTGGCTAGGTAATTTTGATCAGGCGGCGATTCAGAAATTGGGTTTTCCCACGGAAACAATTAAGTACGGTGCGCTTTTTCTGAGATTTTTGATTGAACAATCGGAAAAACAGAAAAATAAGCCGCCTGTGGTGATTTTTGCGCATAGCCAAGGGGCAATGATTATTAATTTAGCCTTAGATGAGTTGACTGCCGTAGAAAGATCAAAAATTCATGTATACACATTCGGTGCGGCAGCATTTATACCGCCACAAAAAACGCATAGTCAATCGCACAATTATGTAAGCATAGCCGATCGTATTCCAAGAGTTGCCTGCAATGAACTCATTGTTTTGTGGTTGCGCATCAAGCACTGGACTACTGCAAAATTGTCTATTCAGGAGGCAATAGATATCATCGCAGGAGAGGATATGGATCGGGCATTGGACACTTCTGATGTGAAAACGCGCGAGATTTTCACGGAGCAACGCAAGCAACACTATCTTCAGCTATTAGAGACATGGAAAAACGTTTCAATTTTGAGTGAAAATATTTCCGCTAAATGGGAACATTCTTTTGAAATTCCTTGCTACCAAGGCAAGGTCAAAGAAATCGTCGAACGGTACCGTTCGCAACGATAGAGGAGCGCGTGTTCATCTTAAGTGGGCTTGCAAGACTTTTCAGTTCGGCTGTTTCAGGAAAGATTAGAAAAAGTTGAAAAAGTGCATGGGGAATATCAAAAAATCGAAGAGAGGTTGAAGGAGATAGGAGATTCTCCTCGTAAAACGATTCGTCTTAAGGCATTGAGATACGGAATCACTCATCTTGAATCAGAAATTCAATGGTTAAAAGACGAAAATGGAAAATAAAATACTCATTATTGGAGCAGGTCTTGGAGGACTTGCTTTAGCTCAGGGTCTTGTTAAAGCTGGTTTTGATGTCACTGTTTTTGAAAGAGACGAGAGTCCTATAAAGAGAGCTCAGGGGTATCGAATTTCTATCCGAACGCTTGGAATGAAAGCATTGGCAGCATTATTGACGCCTGAAAAAATGAACCGGCTGTCTTTAGCTAAGATTTCTGATGTAGGTGATGGATTTACTTGCGCAAATGAAAAAATGGAGCCGTTTTTTAGTGTTCCACAAGGACAAGATGCTGCCGTTCAGTTTCTTCGTTCAGAATTAAGGAGTCTTTTACAAGAAGGGATCAATATTCAATGGAACAAACGCCTTGTTAGGTTTGAAGATAATGGTAATCAGGTGATTGTTTATTTTGAAGATGGATCAGTTGCTATAGGAGGTTTACTTATTGGATGCGATGGAGGGAGATCAATCGTGAGAGAACTCTTGTCATCAGTGTATGGAAGATACGATCAAGTTAAGAATTTTTAGCTCCTCAACACTTAGGTAATTTTTTGCGATTTCCGCATCAGTCTGCCGTGGCTTCTTTCCTGACCAGGATGTGAGACCCATGTTTGTTTTCTCAGCATTGGCTCGGGAATAGATAATCTCGGCAGCTGTATGACCATGGGTTGCCTAATGCATTTTGTTTTGCACTACTCTGAAAAATTGCTTTGAGCTTTCTGTTTTCGGATCGTAGTCAACGCTTGTGGCATAGATATCGAGAACTTTGCACCAGAATACCTTCTCAGAAGAGCGGATATCTCTGATCCTAGCCAAAAGTTCGTTGAAATAGTTCCCGCCACTACTTCGTTTAAGTCGTTCGTCATCAAGTGTAAAGCCTTTGATCAAAAATTCTTTCAGCCTTTGAGTAGCCCAAATGCGGAATTGAGTGCCCCTGTGTGAGCTGACTCTATATCCAACGGAGATGATTACATCCAGGTTGTAGTGCACAACCTGATAATTTTTGCCATCTGCGGCAGTATGCCGGAATTTCCGGCATACTGAATTTTCTTCTAATTCTTTCTCTGTAAATATGTTCTGTATATGCTCGCCAATCGTTCTTCGATCTTTATCAAATAATTCACTGAGTTGCGCCTGGTTAAGCCAAACGGTTTCATCTTGGAGGCGTACTTCAATCTTGGTTTGCCCATCTTCTGTTTGATAGAGAAGTAGGGAACTGTCTGTAGGTATAACGTCCATCGTATAATCCTTATTCGTTAAATGGATGTCCCAAGAAAAATGCTGAATTTCGATCTAACATTCGTTTAAATTCAATGCGATCCAATTCTTCTTGTTGCGATATGCTTAATTTATCTACATGAGGAATGAATGTTCCTCCTAATACTCCTACGCAGGCTAGGCCTTCTTTATTTTCTGGAGTGACTGAAATGTTTTTGGGGAACATGTAGATATATTCTTCTTTTCCATCTTGCTTTACCTTGGTATAGATCATGTAATCCATATGTCCATCATCTGCACTCTCATTTAAGGTAATCAAGTGTCCGCGAACAGGAATCATACCGACGTCTGAGTTCAACTCTTTTCCACCCAGTCCTGAACAATTAAAAATGACATCCTCAGATACTTGGTTAAAAGAACTGATATTGTGTTCTTCTATCTCAATAGTTAGTCTTTTCGTTTCATTTGTTAATTGGCGCATGAGGGTAGTTGTATTCATAAAATAAGTCATATATTTGACATAATCGTGATGAATTACATTACCAAAATCCAAAGTGACATATTCCTTTGGGGGGATCATGCCGCGTGCCTCCAAATCTTCCACCCCAGCTGCTGTATCGATACTGCAATATACAGGCATATATCTCACTGCTTCCTTAGAAATGTAAGGGTGAGTGCCTTGGTCAATTTTTTGATAGGTGAGAAAAGTATTTAAACCAATTTCATTGAGGCTGGCTTGTTCTTCAGGGGATGTCTTTACTGAAACTAATGCAAAATAACCAGCCGCTTTCCATGAAGGCGTGTCATATAAGCTTTTTGTTGAAATGCCTACGACATTGTAACCTTGACGTGTTAATTCTATAGCTGTAGTTAATCCCATGCATCCTGAACCAATGATGCGAATTGGTGTATTTAAATCTGGATTTGTTGTCTTAAATAATTCGATAGCTTTGTCTACAGAGCCGAATAGAGTTGTCCAACCCGATCCACCATGACCATAACAATTTACGATTGTCTTTCCATTAAGATACTCCAATGAAATATTGAACTTGCCATCGCGCATTGGGCGTGTGCATACAATTTTTTCGGAAAGGGTCCCTGTGGATATTTGCGGCGGAGAAAGTTTAATCATCTTGGGCTCAGCTGCACATAGCGCTACAGAGCAAAAAAACGTTGTGAGGGATATTTTTATTGTGGAAAACATCAATTGCTCCTTCGATAGGGGGTGAATTTTTCTATAAAAGCCCACGATTGTGGCAGATAGAGCACCAAATTTTCAATGAATTTTTTGATATAGCTAACAGATTAAGAAAATGAGACCACCTTACCTTTAGAAAAAGGAACTCATCCATTTGACGGCAAGGAAACTATAATCCTTCAGGGTTGGGAGGAATTGCCGCTCCTCTATAGTTGCTGGTTAGGGGAGAGTTGTTTACCCCTCATCTGTTTTGAATGCGATGTCTACCACGCCATTTGGTTCAAACATAGAGATAAACTGTTTATGCATTTCTGGTCTCTCTTTGCCTCCGTCGGATGTCAGAAGCAATGCTTGGCCGTACTCTACAATATCCTCTATGATGCGCTCATGTCGGTAATAGGCTAAGATTGTCCTATTGATCTTAAGTCTCCCATAACCTTTGTAGAAGAACTCTTCTTCGTGCGGGTTATTCCAGACATTAGCGACGCCTCCGCCAATGAACATGAGATCGCGCTCTTTTGGAGCCATAATAGGATCGTCCCAATCGATTATGTAGATGGCGCCGTTTTTATCTATCAACACATTTCCACCATGAATATCGGAATGGCATAATACGAACTTGGGCAACTGTTCTTGGACTTTTTGGCTTAAAGATTCAGCTCGATCTATCAGGCGATGAATCACAGCCCTATGCTCTTTCATAAACGCTTGTAACTTTAAAGCGGGTTCATCGCTGATTAAGTTGCTATCAATATGAGTATTAAGCAATCGAGCGGCTTTTTGCCATTTGGGTGAATAAGTTTCTTTCTTAAGCCGGTCTTTCATAGATGGCGGCACATCAAATTCATGCACTTGCTTCAATACTTTGCCGAGAATCATCCACTGATCGTCGGTTAAGTGATGGCAAAACCCATTCTGTCCATCGACAAATGGATATACGGTAAGAGTGAAATCGTTGATGTGCTGGGTTAACTCACCATTGGTTCTTTTGATGGGCGGAATGATCTGTTGAATTCCAGACGCCTGCAACAAAGCTAAGATTGCAACGCTCATCTCATAGAGATGGCTGCGTTTCAGCTTTATGAAATAAGACTGACCGTTTTGCGTCACGGCTTTGTATACGGACGCGTTCATATCCGCGCCTATTGGAAGAAATGTAAGTGTAGCAACTGCGATACCGTAATCGGTCTTTAAGCACTCAATGATGGATGGAGGTGAAAGAGATTGTTTTTCTTTCATATTGTCTCTGTCTCTTTTATCAAAATCGTTGTAAATGATACATTTATTCTATTTAAAGCACAGGGCTTGATGAAAAAAATATTTATGGTTGTGTGCTTTTTAGCTTTGTCATACGCGGAGGCTACCGTGCCATTGAGCAATCTTATAGAAACCGATAAAACAACCTGTTTAGAAGAATTAGAAAAAGCTACTGATGCTCAGCTTTGGGATGTTTTTCTTGAAGGTCAATCTAAACTTTTTTTTGATTCAGAGTTTGCATGGATTGCTAAGGGAATTTGGTGGCAGGAGGCTAAAAATATCCTTGAGATTGGTAGTGGAAATGGCGCCTATCTTTATAGGCTTTCACAGCAATTTCAGGATAAGATGTATAAAGGAGTTGAAAAACTTTCGCAGCCTGTAAAGGATGCAAATAAACGATACGCTTGTTCTAATCTGATTTTTGAAGAAGGTGATGCTGAAGTTTTTGATGAACGATTAGTTAATTCAGTCGATATAATTTTATTCCGATTAACATTACAACATCTTAAAGATTCTTTCATTGCTCTTAAAAATGCAGCTTATTACTTGTCATCCAATGGGTACATTGTAATCATAGATTCATATGATAAGGCAAAGAGCAGTTCACATCCAATTTCTGCAGTCGATGAGGCTTTAGAATTAGTTGCTGAAGTCCAAAAGAAAGCTGGGAAAGGAAATAGAAAAGTAACTCTTGAATTATTACAAATGTTGGAAAACAAACACTCACCTTTGAGTGAATTTTATGAAGTTGTGTCTAGCAATCTTGATATAAACGGAGATGTTATAGGTGATTGCGTTTGCTTCCAAGGAGAAAGAAGCCGAATACTTTATTTTAACCACGGTCTTTTATTTTTGACTCTTTTGCACCGCACTTACCATATTCCAGTCGATTTAAACAGGGCGTATGATGAACTACAAGATTACCTTCATGATGAAAATGCATGGACCTCTCCAGGCATGCACTTTTTGGTTTTAAAAAAGAAAAAGGAGACCTTTCCTGAGCTCTTAGAGGCCATCAAAAGAAAAGCAGGAAAATGAAGGCTGGTTTTTTTAGATCAGCGATTTGTACACCAACAATCAGCAAGATGATCATCTACTAGTCCAACTGCTTGCATGAAAGCATAAATAATTGTGGAACCTACAAAAGTCATTCCCTTTTTTTTGAGATCTTTTGAAATCTCATCGCTGATAGGCGTGAAGGCAGGAACCTCTTTAATGGATTTGCGTCTTGTTACAATGGGTTTTTCGCTTACAAAATTCCAAATATAGCGGGAAAATGAGCCGAACTCTTTTTGAATTTCTAAAAACACTAAAGCGTTTTGGCGTGCAGCGTAAATTTTCAAGCGATTCCGAATAATGCCTTGATTTGCAAGCAGATCATTTAGTTCATTGTCGGTCATTTTAGCCACTTTTACAGGTTCAAAATAATGGAAAGCTTTTCGGTACCCCCCTCGTCTTTTGAGAATTGTTTCCCAACTTAGGCCGGCTTGAGCTCCTTCAAGGATGAGCATCTCAAATAAGAGTCTGTCGTCATAAACGGGAATGCCCCACTCTTTATCGTGATATTCTGCATAAAATTCCTTACCAGGAGCCGATCCAAAGCATCTCTTCTTATTTTCGTTCATGTTTTAAAAGCCACTCTTTTTGTTTGCCAGTATATTCCTCTTCCGCACACACATCTTCTTGAGAGATGCTCATTTCTTGTACGTAAGCATCGTAGAGAATATATGCCTCATTTTTGACAACCTTATTGATATAAAAGATAAGGGGGCTTGTGCCTGGAAGTTGTGGATAAGAAAAACTCACATTGACATGAACGTTGGTATCAAAACAGGTCTCTATTATTTGTTCATCGTATGATATGTCATCCAAGAGTTCGGGACGTCCCAAAGAATCGGAGCAAGAGAGAAAACTGCACAAAACAACGGACAACCACATATGACACCTCGCATTGAGAGGAGGTAGTATGATATCAAAAAAGAAAAACAGACAAGAATAATTTTTTAGATACTCACGAGGTCACCGGATAAAGAAAAATCTACCCTGAAAAGGTGATATTCGAAATTATGGATTTTTTTTCTCCCAATTTTGCCTGAAAATGAGGCCCAAATTGTAGGAATCAATTGATATTGAATTTATCTATGTATAACAAGTATCATGAGTCCCAATTTTGAGTTTTTAATGACCACTTAGTCCCTATGTCTTTCCTATCAAGCCTTGAGTAGAGGCGTTTGCATCCAGGGGCATCTTTTTTTGCCAAATTGGAAATCATTTTGAACAGTTAATTTTAGGTATTCTATGAAACCCCCACTGATCAAGATACAATCAGTGAAAAAAATATACCGTGACGGTAGCCATGAAAAAGTTGCTCTGAAGGGCGTCTCTTTCGACATATGCGAGGGAGAAATTCTCGGACTCCTCGGAGTCAATGGAGCTGGGAAAACAACTCTTTCTACAATTCTTGCAGGGCTACATCCCTGTAATGGTGGTGATGTTTTTTATAACGGGAAGTCCATTTATGAGAATATCGTCGCTTATCGGAAGATAGTTGGCTTTTGTCCCCAAAAGCCAAATTTGGATTTATCTTTAAGTCTTGAAGAGAACCTGATTTTCGCTGGACGATATCATCTAATGACTTTGGATGACATTAGAGATCAAATCGATCGTTTAATGGATCAATTTCATCTTCGAGAATACGCAAAATCCAAAGCCTTTGTTTTATCAGGTGGATACAAGCAGCGATTCTTGATTGCAAGAACGCTGATTCATCGACCAAAATTGATCATATTGGATGAGCCAACAGTAGGTCTTGATCCACATATTCGACATCAACTCTGGGAACAAATCTTGGATCTCAAGAAAAGTGGCGCCTCGGTTCTTCTAACTACTCACTATCTGGATGAAGCTGAGCATTTATCAGATCGCGTCTGTATCATCGATGCTGGATCTGTTAAAACGATCGACACCCCAAAAAACCTTATGGAGCTCCATCAAAAAGGTCGATTGGAGGAAGTATTCTTAAAGTTAATGCAAGAGTCTGATTATGTTGAAAAATAATCTAATTACAAAGAACTATCTAACGACTATTTATTATTTAATCAGACGTGATTTGCGCGTTTTTAAAGAGGAGTTCTGGGGCAAGCTGATCGACACTTCCCTTCTTCTTTTTACAACGGTAGTGATTTTCGGTTATTTTTTGCCAGCTTATGGGCTCAAAACTGATTACGGGCCATTTCTTCTCATTGGCGTCATTGCCGGATTTGGATTCTTTGAAGTAGTGGGCAAAGTCAGCGTAATGATTGCTGATTTGGAAGGGGATCGGACGATTCTTTATACACTCACGCTTCCGATTCCTTCCTGGCTCGTATTTGTTTATATCGGCGTTTCCTGGGCGATTCTCTCTTCGATCATGAGCCTTTTGATGTTTCCATTGGGAAAGGTGCTTCTCTTTTCGCAGTTTGATTTGATGAAAATCAACCTGTTTAAGCTCTTGCTTATTTTCATTATGAGCAATCTTTTTTTCGGATTTTTTGCGCTTTGGCTTGTTGCGATTTTGAAGAAAATGAGCAACCTCTCCCATCTCTTCGTCCGCGTCATTAACCCAATGTACAGCTTTGGAGGGTGGTGGTATTCGTGGTTTGCAATTTATAGCATTTCTCCTATCTTGGGGTACTTACATCTGATCAACCCCCTTTTATACGTGATGGAGGGGATGCGCGCAGCCACTTTAGGTCAAGAAGGATATCTGCCTTTTTGGTTCAGTGTGGCTGGACTAACCATCTTTACTGTTGGATTTGCATGGGATGCCATTAGAAGACTGCAAAAAAGACTCGATTGCATTACATAAGAAATTCTTTAGTTTTCTCAAATGAGATAAGAAAATGGTGGCGATTGGACGAGTTCAGAACTTTTGATTGCAGCAATCTCTTGGTTCATGTGACAATTCTTTCTTCAATGAGACGTTATATAATTTTATTTGCTATGGGTGTACTAATGATTTCTGGACAAGCTGATCCTCTTCCCTCTTTCATTAATGATCCTACAGTAGCCGAGCGGATGGTTGCTGAAAATAGTTTAGCGATTGCCTTTTTGGGAAAAATGCCTATTGTTCCTGGACACATTCTTATCTGTCCCAAAAGAGAGATCGCAAAAAGCGAAGAACTCACTTTTGAGGAATGGCGCGATATTTTAGAGCTTAAAGAGATAATTTGTAAGAAATTAAAAGATGTTTTCCAGGCGGAGGGTTTTAATTTTGCTTGGAATGAAGGAGACCTTGCAGGACAAAGCGTGGCTCATTTTCATCTTCATGTCCTACCAAGAAAAACTGGCGATGCAGGAATTTTAGAATATGAGCCTCGTGTGTTTCTTTATCGACCGGGGATAAGAGATATTTCTCCTCAAGAAGAATTAAACTTAATTGCAGATCTTCTTCGAAATTCGTAAAACAACAGGCAAAACTTTAGAGAAACATAAGAAATTTTTTAGTTTTTTCAACGGATATTATCTTCTATCGATTAAAAAATTCTTATACTGAGAGTGGTTCAAGAATCAGGAAAAATGACAAAGAGGCGCCTTAAATTTGAAGCAGGTGCAGCCGATGCTGAAGCAGTCCAAGTTAAACACTTGGACGATGCAGGCAGCTTCAAATTTAACGGCTAGCCGATGCTGTCAGAACCGATTCTTGAATCACGAACGGTATAACCTAAAAGGAGAGAAGCATGTCATCTGTATCTGTCGCAACCAGTGGAAAAATAGTGTTAAATTTTGCTTGGACAGGTCCAAATACATGGCGTGGTGGCAGCTCTTACGGTGGTATAGATGTTCGAGTAGTAGGTTTAGTATTTAAAGGCGCAACAACCAATATTAGCGTACATCTTCCAGAAAATATAAATCCCGTTGCACCTCAAAAATTTTCATTTACATGTCATAAATCTTGCAAAGAAACGCATCCCGATTCGTTGTGCGTGACTACAGAGCAAGTTCGCAACCTCACACTCAAAGCTTTAGTGTTTGAAAAAGGAAGACCAATTGGACCTATGGTTATGGACTCTTCAGGAAGAATCACTCAACAAACAACTCTCCGAAGAAGTGACAGAGCTATTGGATTAGAAATCCCAGAAGAATTGGAACTCGGTCAAACATACAACCTTGTGGTTTCATCTGACGATCTTTCGCTTTCAGCTTGCCTTGTAAAAGAGGAAATAACTGGCCATTCAAGGGAAGAAGAAAAAGCTACTGGAGATGAATTTCGAAGACGAGTGGGCAAAATGGGTGAAGCACTCATTGCAGAGGGATTACGAAATTTGGAATTAGCTTCAAGAGGTGCTTTTGATTCTTCTTCAGCAGATGTAGTTGCACATGGCATGAGAGGCGTGATTCGCGCAAGTCAAGCAATGCATCCCGAAATTAGAGTTCCATATACTAAACCTTCTGAAAGCGCTTCTGATCTAGATAAATTGAGTGCTGCTGAGTTGCAATCACGTTTTGAGGCGACTTTTAAGAAAGACCAGGAATTTGTAAGCCAGCGTGTAAGAGCTGGGTTAGTGGGCAATGTGCATGAAATAAATCGAATTCTTGAAGCTGAGATTGCAAATAGCCAATTGCTTATGAATCTGGGTGAAGCATTACAAAGAAAGGGTATCGAACCTCAAATTCCTCAATCCGTAAGTTTTATGTCTGCAGCAAGAGAATCTGCAGAACTCCATGCTGCTGCACTGAAGAGGTCTTCAAAATAGTCACTATTTTGTCCATGCGTATTCTTCAAAAACACAAATTTCTTTAAAACCTAAACGCTTATAAAGATTTAGCCCTTCGTGAGAGGCTTCTAAGCCTGCAAAAAAGTATCCTCTTTGTTTTGCTAGATTGAGGAGATATTCCATCATAGCAGTCCCATATCCCTTGCCCCTTTCATCTGGGATGGTGGCAACGTAATAAATTCCAGCCATGTTGTCTTCTAGCACTAAAATCCCACTGACAATGGGTTTATCTCCCAAATAGGCTATATGCATTTGAAGAGGGGAGTTTTCTTGCAAAATGGTAAGAGGAATATATCGATAGATTCGCTCATAGGATTCTGGGTGTCCACCAATAGCTAAAATAATGTCCCCAAAATCTTTCAATGTTTCTGCAGTACCCACTTGTTTAAAATAGAGCTGACTTTCAGTCTTCGGAGAGAAAGACTTGAGATCAAGCATCATCCCTATATCTTTTTCCTTGAACACCAATCCTTGACGACATAATTCCTGTTTCAGATCAGATGGTAAGTCAGATTCACCAACCCACCAAGAGAAAGGAAGGTTATGTTCTTGAAACATACGAATCACTTGATTGACCCGCTGAGCTACATTCTCTTTAGTAAAACAAGCGGATAACACGTAATTGAACATATCATCGGAAATATCAGAGCGAATAACAACAACATCTTCTTGAGGAATTAACTGAATCTGCGGCATTTTTCCTGCAAAATAAGTCATGTGAAGAAGCATGTTTCTTTCAAGCATATTTAATGGGGCAACCTGGACTAGGAACGTTCGGACTGACGGGTTATGAGTCCGCAGCATCCGCACCACTTCCCAGCAGCTAACTCCCTGAAATCATAGCGGAAA
>Ga0155638_1053_pt1 | contig 18128 bp, 27 predicted proteins | sample RifCSPhighO2_12_FD_107295 | JGI IMG/M metagenome (GOLD analysis project Ga0155638, IMG submission 107295) | Verrucomicrobia bacterium RIFCSPHIGHO2_12_FULL_41_10
CAGAATAAATAGCCACAAAAAAACACAAAAAAGAAATTTAGAGGTGAACTTGATTGATTAGTTCGGCTAAGCTGTTTCGCAGCTATTTGGTGCCCTATGTTGAAGTAAGATCTCAATTCCTACGCCCCTTATTTTTCACAATAGTAAATATTCTTTATCTTGAGTTCTTAAATTCGTTAAAGAATTTTTATAAAAATTCTTTTTTTGTGTTCTGATTCTTTGTGATTTTTTGTGTTCTTTTGTGGCTATTTTTTTCTCTTCGCTTCTATCTTTTAATGAAACTTCGCAGTAGTTTCATCGCAATGATATCTTCCGCGAGGTCTTTTCCTTTGGGAGTTTCAAGAATTTTAGGGAGCATTGCAAGTTCAGGAGCATTCATAATCCAACGAAAAGTTTCCGTTCCGATTTTACCTTCGCCGAGATGCTCGTGGCGATCGACATGAGAGTTAAGGCCTGACTTGGAGTCATTGAGATGAATAGCACAAAGTTGATGAAGAGGAAGGATCTTGTTCAAACGGGCAAAAACTTTTTCTGCACCATGTGGCATTGAAAGATCATAGCCTGCAGCAAAAACATGGGCCGTATCAAAACAGATACGAAGGCGTTCAGGGTCATTAATACGAGCAATGATTTCTGCGATTTCTTCAAAACGTGAACCGAGGCAGGTTCCTTGACCTGCTGTTGTCTCTAGAGCAATACGGACTTTAAGATGGGGAAGATGCTGGTGAATTTGATTGAGACTTTGAATAACACAATGGATTCCGTGTTCTATTCCCTTCCCAAGATGAGCTCCAGGGTGAAGAACAAGAAAAGGAATTTGAAGTTGATCGCAACGTATTAATTCTTCTGAAAGCGATTGCAGTGATTTTTCATGATTTTCAGAATTCTCAACGGCTAGATTAATAAGATAGCCTGCATGAGCAATTACGGCCTTAAGGTGTGAACGCAGCGGATGATGAATAAAAGAATTGACTTCTTCTTCCGAAAGCGGTTTGGCAAACCATTGCATATTATTTTTCACAAAAATCTGCATGGCTGTACAACCAATCTCAATAGCCCTATCAATAGCACGAGATGCACCGCCAATAGTTGGAATGTGGGAGCCGAGGCAATCATGGTGAGTGCCGTTTGCAACTGGCAGTTTATAGTTCGTAGTTATTTTAGTTTGTTGATTCATGAGGAAAATATTTTAATTTTGAGATTCTTTGTTTGCCATTTGCTCGTGATCTACTTCACTTTGTGAGTAGTATTGATCATGCCAGCGTATACTTGGAGCAGGCTATCTCTTGGCTTCCAGGCGAGATATATTCAACTCCTCAACTGTTTAACTTTTTAACATTAGCAAGATTTCTGTCTTAGTACTTATCCTCTTTCTAAAAAAATATAATAAAAAAATTAATTTCTTCTTGCACTAGTTCACTATTACTATACATTCTTCCGTCCGGCTTTGATAAGGTTTTTGGTAGATGATGCGCTGACGTATTGTCTTTATGCTCCTTAAATAGATAGAAGAGGAGGATTGCCGAAAAACCTAGAGCCGAATTAAACATTATGCCGACTATCAATCAACTTGTACGAAAAGGACGCCGCAAGGTCTTGGTGAAATCCAAATCACCTGCCTTGGTGAATTGTCCACAGCGTCGGGGCGTTTGCGTTCAAGTCATGACTCGTACGCCCAAGAAGCCAAACTCAGCACTGCGCAAAGTTGCCAAGGTGCGTTTGACCAATGGTCAGGAAGTGATCGCTTATATTCCTGGTGAAGGTCACAATTTACAGGAACACTCCATTGTGCTTGTTCGTGGAGGTCGTGTGAAAGATCTTCCTGGAGTTCGTTACCATATAGTGAGAGGTACTCTTGATAGTTTGGGAGTTGACGGTCGTCGTCGCAGTCGTTCTAAGTATGGGGCAAAACGCCCTAAAGCAGGAGAAGAAGTTAAGGCTAAGAAAAAGTAGTCTTTCCTAAATAGACTTTTCATATTTCAACAAATTTTAAATTTTAACACTAAAGCAATACCATGTCCCGCCGCAAACGAGTCATTCATAAAGAGGTTAAACGTGACCTTCGCTACGCTAGTCCTCTTGTTGCCCGTCTCATTACTTCTGTAATGCGTAATGGGAAGCGTTCTATTGCTGAGAAGATTGTCTATACAGCCATTGATACTACCCGTTCGGCAGTCGACGTAGTGGATCCTCTGGAAGTACTTCAAAAAGCTATTGAAAATATCCGGCCTCGCCTTGAAGTCAAAAGTCGTCGTGTTGGTGGTGCGACCTATCAAGTTCCTATGGAAGTTGCTAGTGATCGTTCGCACGCTTTGGCGATGCGTTGGTTAGTAACTTTTGCTAGTAAGCGTAAAGGAATTCCTATGGCAAAAGCACTTGCTAATGAACTTAAGGACGCATCCACAGGACAAGGCGCTGCTATCAAAAAGAGAGATGATCTTCATAAAATGGCTCAGGCAAATCGTGCATTTGCTCATTTTCGCTGGTAGTCTAAAAAACACAAGACTCTCTTTAAAAAATCTTCACACTAATTTACAATAATTATAAACTAGAAAATAATTTTAGACATCTAGTATAACTTCCTAAATTTTTATCAAATTAGTACTGCCAAAGGCGGTATACTAAATTTCTTTACTCGTTCTCGTTACTTTTATCAACCATGGCCTCAGCTAAGAAAGATACTTCCAATCCGAATTCTCCGGACCGCGCTTTCCCTTTAGAAAGAACGCGTAATATTGGAATTTGTGCACATATTGATGCCGGCAAGACAACATTGACCGAACGTGTTCTCTTTTATACAGGCATGATCCATAAAATTGGAGAAGTGCATGAAGGCACAACGTGTACAGATTGGATGGAGCAGGAAAGAGAGCGTGGTATTACCATTACGTCAGCAGCTACCACTTGTAGTTGGAAGCAACGCTCAGAAGAAGGTGTTGTTAAGTTGTTTGAAAATATTGAACAGCGTGTTAATATTATTGATACGCCTGGACACGTTGATTTTACAGCAGAAGTAGAGCGTTCACTTAGAGTTCTTGACGGTGCTATCGCTGTCTTTTGTGGTGTTGCTGGAGTTCAACCTCAATCAGAGACTGTCTGGCGTCAGGCCAATAAGTATGGGGTTCCTCGCATTGCTTTTGTTAATAAGATGGACCGGACAGGAGCGAATTTTGCTAATGCAGTAAATGATATGCGTACCAAGCTAGGTGCCAATGCATGGCCTATTTTGATTCCTCTTGGTGCTGAAGATAACCTTCGTGGTCAAATTGACGTAGTTAACCAAAAGGTTGTTCTTTATGCTGATGATAGTAGCATGGGATCAACCTATACGATCGAGGAAATTCCTGCAGATCACGTTCAAATGGCTAAAAAGGCCTATGATGATCTGATTACTCAGATGATGGATCTCGATGAGGAGATTGGCAACCTTTTTCTAGAAGAGAAGCCTGTTACCAAAGAAGATCTTAAACACGCTATTCGTCGGCAAACTATCATTAACCGTTTTGTTCCCGTAGCAGGAGGTTCTGCTTTTAAGAATAAAGGAGTGCAATATCTTGTTGATGCTGTAGTTGATTACCTGCCAAGTCCTATTGATATCGCTCCAGCTAAAGGTCAAGATCCTGATACGGGCGCCGAGAAATTTGCTGTCACTAATGATCATGAACCTTTTTGCTCACTTGCTTTTAAACTCTGGAGTGATCCTTTTGTTGGTAAACTTGTTTTCTTCCGTGTTTATTCTGGAAAACTAAGTAAAGGAGATACAGTTTATAATCCGCGTACTAATAAGCGTGAACGTATTAGTCGCCTCATCCAGATTCAAGCTGATAAGCGCCAAGATATTGATACTTGTTATTCAGGAGATATTGCCGCTATTGTTGGTATTCGTAATATCACTACAGGTGATACGCTTTGTAATGAGGATCAGACAATCTTGCTTGAACCTCCTTCCTTTCCTGATCCGGTGATTTCAATGTCAATTGAACCCAAGACAAAGGCAGACCAAGAAAAGATGGGTATTGCTTTACAGCGTCTTGCTGAAGAAGATCCAACCTTTCGTGTGTTTACAAATGAAGATACAGGACAAACCATTATTGCAGGGATGGGCGAACTTCATTTGGAAATTATTCGGGATCGTATGCTTCGGGAATTCAAGGTAGATGCTGCTTCAGGTAAGCCGCAGATTGCCTACAAAGAGACGGTCCTTATTCCTGCAGAAGGTGAAGGTAAGCTTGTCAAACAATCAGGTGGACGTGGTCAGTATGGTCACGTTGTCATTCAGATGACTCCTAACGAAAAAGGCAAAGGAATTACGATTGAAAATAAAGTCGTTGGAGGAACCATTCCTAAGGAATATATTCCTGCAGTTATTAAAGGGCTTAATGAAGCAACCCTTAATGGAGTTGTTGGTGGTTATCCTGTTATTGATATCCACGTCGATATTACTGATGGATCTTATCATGATGTTGACTCAAATGAATTAGCTTTTAAAATGGCTGCTATTTTTGCATTAAAAGATGCGCTAAAGAGGGGTAAGCCAATCCTTCTTGAGCCTATCATGAAAGTGGAAGCTATTACTCCTGAAGAATATCAAGGTGATATTATGGGTGATCTTAATCGTCGACGTGGTAAAATTATGTCGATTGAAACGAAAACCGTTAGCACAAGTGTTAATGCCGAAGTGCCATTAGCTGAAATGTTTGGTTATGCTACCGCTATTAGATCTCTTTCTAAGGGACGTGCCGCTTATTCGATGGAACCATCGCATTTCGAACAGGTTCCAGCTCAAGTTTTGGCGGCAGTGCTCGATCAGAAAAGTTAAATTGAAATAGCCACAAAAGAAAACACAGAAACACAAAGAGGAGAAAAAAGAATTATTCATTTTTAAGTTTTAAGCTCATTATATAGCACTTCTTGATCATTATCTTTTCTAACTTTCATCTTCTATCTCTCATCTCCTAATTTATATACTTTATGGCCGCTGGACATCGCATTCGTATCCGACTCAAGGGATTTGATTTTCGTCTTCTCGATATTTCCGCTTTGGAAATTGTTGAAACGGCTAAGCGCACTGGATCCAAAATAGTCGGTCCTATCCCACTTCCTACGCGCATTGAAAAATTTACAGTGAATCGTTCTCCGCACGTTGATAAAAAGTCTATGGACCAGTTTGAAATACGCACGCACAAACGCTTGCTTGATATTCTTGAGCCAACGGCAAAAACAGTAGATGAGCTTCGTAAGCTTAATTTGCCAGCAGGCGTTGATATCACCATTAAAATCTAATCATTCGATTTAATCACCTTACTAAGCTACGAATTTTATGAGCATTGGAGTTCTCGGAAAAAAAATTGGAATGACTCGCGTCTATGACGCAAAGGGTCATCTTCGAGCGGTTACCGTTATTGAAGCGGGAGATAATCGCATTTTACAAATTAAGACCAAAGCAAAAGAAGGCTATGATGCCGTTCAGCTTGGATTTGATAATCAGAAGGAGCAACGTGTTACGAAAGCTCAAAAAGGTCATTTTGCTAAGACTGGATCTACTCCTAAACGTTTTCAAAAAGAATTTCGTCTTGCTGAAGGTGAACAAGTTCCTGCAGTTGGAGAGTGGGCTCTTTCTAAAATGAAAGATGGACAATTTGTTGATGTTATCAGTGTTTCCAAAGGAAAAGGTTTTCAAGGTGTTGTAAGACGTTTTAAGTTTGCAGGTCAACCACAGACTCACGGTTCTATGATGCATCGACGTAATGGTGCTATCGGAAATCGATTAACACCAGGTCGTGTTTGGAAAAATATGGGAATGCCAGGGCATATGGGAAGCGATCGAATTACTACACAAAATCTTGAAATTGTTCAAGTGCGCGAAGCCGATGGTGTTATTCTTATTAGCGGCGCCGTTCCTGGAGCCAAAGGAACCTATGTAATGGTTCGTCCTGCCAAGAAAAAACCAGCACCTAGAGATTAATTATCATGAATGCAAATCTTCTTACTCCTGATTTAGCCAAGAAAGCTAATATCACTATTATTACGGATGGTAAAGGAACACAAGCCGTGCATGACGTTATTGTTGCCATGCGCGCTAATCGTCGTAGTGGAACTGCTTGTGTCAAAACAAAAGCAACTGTAAACCTCTCAGGAAAAAAACCATGGCGTCAAAAAGGAACAGGACGCGCTCGTGCTGGATACGCAAGTTCGCCAGTTTGGGTTGGTGGTGGTGTATCTCACGGTCCCCATCCTCGTTCATATGCTAAGAATACAACAAAAGCAGTTAAAAAGCTTGCTTTTCGTAAAGCATTAAGTTCTCGAATTCTAGCTGGTGATATTTTTCTTGTAGAATCTTTTGAGGTTGCAGAACCTAAGACTAAACATTTTCTAGATCTCCTAACTAAGATTCATGGTGGCAATGTAAGTACGCTAGTTGTTTCAACAAGTTTTCCTGAAAATACTTTTCTTAGTGCTCGTAATGTTCAACGAACACTTCTTATGAGCTCTGCTGAAGTTAATACTGAGAATTTCCTTGCCTTCGACAAAATTATCATTACTCAAGAGGCTCTCTCAGCTCTTGGACAACGTCTCTCGTCATGAAAGAAGTTTATCATATAGTACGCAAAGTTCACCTCAGTGAAAAAGCGAGTTTGCTTTCAGAAAAACTTAATCAATATGTTTTTCGTGTTAGCACCGATGCTAATAAAATTGAGATTAAACACGCAGTAGAAACTCTGTTTAAAAAACAAGTAGTTTCTGTTCGAACCATGCAATACGCTGGCAAAATACGAAGAGAACGCCGTGCCGATTTTGGCCGTCGTGCTCATTGGAAAAAAGCCATTGTGAGTTTAGCTCCAGGAGATAAAATCGATATCGCTTAATTTTACCGACTATGGCCCTTAAAACTTTCAGACCTCTCACTCCTTCTCAACGCTTTAAAGCTCTTCCATCCTTTGAAGAGATTACTAAAAGCACGCCTGAGAAATCGCTTTCCGAAATTAAACGACGCACTGGCGGTCGTAATAATAACGGTCGTAAAACTGCACGTCATCGTGGCGGTGGTCATAAAAAACGTTATCGTATTATAGATTTTAAACGATTACGTCATGATGTTGCCGCCGAGGTAACTGCTATTGAGTACGATCCTAATAGAAGTGCTCGTATTTGTCTCCTTCAATATCCTGATGGTGAAAAAGCTTATATTTTAGCACCAGCTGGCATGATTGTAGGCACTAAAGTGCAAGCAGGAGAGAAAGCAGATCCTTCACTAGGGAACGCGCTTCCTTTAAAACTGATTCCACTTGGTTCTGCTATTCATAATATTGAACTTATTCCAGGCCGAGGAGGTCAGATCGTTCGTAGCGCAGGATCTCAAGCCACTCTCAGTAATAGAGAGGCAGGGTATGCTCTTGTTAAAATGGCTTCAGGAGAACTTAGACGCATTCATGAAGAATGTTATGCTACCATTGGTCAAGTTGGCAATGTTGAGCATATGAATGTTTCCAGTGGTAAAGCTGGTCGCAATCGTTGGCTTGGAATTCGTCCTCAAACACGCGGTATGGCGATGAATCCTGTTGATCACCCTATGGGTGGTGGACAAGGAAAGAGCAAAGGTGGTGGTGGACGTCATCATCCTATGAGTCCATGGGGTCAACTCTCTAAAGGATTTAAAACTCGTCAAAAACAGAAAGCATCTGATCACTTCATTGTCCAGCGTCGTAAAAAGAAATAATTACCTATGGCTCGTTCACTTAAAAAAGGTCCCTACGTTGAATGGAAGCTTCTCGAGAAAATCGATAAGCTTAATGAAAACAACGTCAAAAAACCGATTAAAACTTGGTCTCGACGTTCTACAATAACTCCAGATTTTGTAGGACATAACTTCAATGTCCACAATGGACGTTCTTTTATTCCTGTTTTTGTTACAGAAAATATGGTTGGTCACAAACTCGGTGAGTTTTCTCCAACTCGTATCTTTAAAAAACATGGTTCACATACAGCTAAGGTTACTAAGTAAGAAGCCTAGTGCTCTTATCGTATAAGCTACAGCTCATCACTCAATTTTTCATGACAACTTCTCGTTCTACTACAAGTTTTCTTTTTCTTCTCATGCTTGGCATGATGGGAAACGGATTGCTTGTTGCTGCTTCTGAAGAGGTCATGAATAAGTCTAGTAATTTATTACAATCAGACTCATTTCTTCATCAAGAATCACCTCAAGGGTTATCTCTTCAGGAGCGTTTTTTGCTTGCTGAAACGACAATTCAAGGATTAACAGAAAATTTAGTGACGGCCCGTCGTGAATCAGAAAGTTTTCGAAAACAATTTGACGAGGTTACAATGTGCCTTGAATCCTTTGGTGTACAGGAGCTCAAAAATTCCTTAGAAGGAAAATCAGATATTAATTCTGATAATAAGCACGAGAGTAAATTATTAGCAGCAATTAGCGATCTTCGTTTATTAAATAATGAGAATGAAAAACTTCGTACTCATCTTATCCATCTTTCAGAAATGATGATAGCTTGTCTTAAAAATTCAGAAACAACTGATTCTTCTAAAAATTTAAAACATATTGATTTTCAGAAAGAGCTAAAAATAGCTTCTGTGATTTTAGAAAGAAATTTAAAAACTGATAAAAAAAGTCTTGCAAGTTTTACTTTTGGTACTATTATCGATGTTCAGCCACAGTTGTCACTTGTTGTTGCTGATCTTGGCTTGCGCCATGGTGTAAATATTGGGATGCCTTTTCAGGTATGGCGTGGAAACAACCATATTGGATCAGTAAAAGTCGTTGATGTTCGTGATAATATTAGCGGTGCTATTGTTCAAAATGCCAATATGAACACCATAAATCAAATAACAACTCCACGTCCAGGCGATCAACTTCGTGTTGATCTTTATAGGGCGACTACTTTTATTCCATAAATTTCATTATTTTCCCCTGAGCTATTACCATAGATTTTCTAGTCGACTTTATCATATGCACGTTAAATCCATTTGCCGCTACGTAAAAATTTCTCCTTTTAAGGCACGCGAGGTGACTCGTGAAATTCAAGGGCTTCCTGCCCTTGAAGCACTCGCTCAATTAAAATTTATTCCTAAAAAAGCAGCGCCTCTTATTGCTAAAACACTTAGAAGTGCTATTGCTAATGCTGAACATAATAATAATCTTCAGCCAGAATTATTGGTTATTAAAGAAGCTGTTATTGGAGAAGCCCCAACGCTCAAGAGAATTACTCCTAAAGCTCGCGGCAGTGCTGGTCCTATTCGCAAACGGACTAGTCATATTCGTATTGTTTTGACAGATGAAGTGCCTATCATAAAACGCTCTGATCGTATTAAGAAAAAATCCTCTAAGAAAAAAGTACCTACAACTTCTGTTGGTACTTCAAAAGCAGAAATTGCTAAAATAGCATCGTCTTCTTCGGAAGAAGTAACATCAGAAAACCTTTCTAATTCTTAAAAAGAAGCTAGACAGAAAGATTTTTAAATAGAATTAACCTAACTAACTACTGAAATAAATTTTATTATGGGACAAAAAGTCAACCCCATTGGTTTTCGACTTCCTCTTACGCGAGATTGGAGTTCACGTTGGTATGCTTCTGAAAAAGAATTTTCAGACTTTCTTCACGCTGACACAAAGATCCGTAAGACATTAAAGAAAAAATTGAAGTCAGCAGCAGTCTCTCGTATCGTTATTGAGCGAGCTTGGAATAGTGTTAGAGTAACAATTATTACTGCTCGTCCAGGAATAGTGATTGGTCGTAAAGGCTCTGAAATTGAGAATATGACTCAAGAGATTTCTAGGCTTGCTGGAGGGAAACAAGCTAAGATTGATATTGTAGAAATCAAACAGCCTGAGCTTGATGCAACTCTTGTTGCTGAAAGTGTAGCTAATCAACTTGAACGTCGTATTGGATTTCGTCGTGCTATGAAAAAAGCAATGCAGCTTGCTATGGATCTTGGTGCTGAAGGAATTAAGATTCGTACTTCAGGTCGTTTAGGAGGAAGTGAAATTGCACGTACAGAGATTGTACGTGCAGGTACTATTCCATTACATACTCTTCGGAAAAATATTGATTATGGATTTGCTGAAGCTGACACTGTTGCTGGAAAAATTGGTATTAAATGTTGGATTTGCAAAAAAGAAGAAAAACCAGCCTTCGAAGCTCGTCAAGGAACGACAACAACTGCTAACGCATAAATTTATTAACCCTGTCTTTTTTTAAGCTATGCCTTTATTACCCAAAAGAGTTAAATATCGTAAAACTCAACGAGGAAGTCGCCGTGGAATTGCTTCGCGGAACTTGCGTATTGATTTTGGTGAGTTTGGATTGCAAACGCTAGATCGCGCTTGGATTACCAATACACAAATTGAGGCAGCTCGTGTTGCTCTTACGCGCAATATGAAACGCAAAGGAAAACTCTGGATTCGGATTTTTCCTGATAAGTCAGTAACCGCGCGTCCTCCTGAAACTCGAATGGGTAAAGGTAAAGGTCAACCTGAATATTGGGTTGCTACAGTTCGTCCTGGGAATATTCTTTTTGAACTTGATGGTATTCCTGAGTCGCTTGCACGTGAATCCTTGCGACTTGCTGCCAATAAATTGCCGATTCGCACAAAATTTGTAAGACGTCACCATGCTGCTATTGCTTCAGCTACAGCTTAACGAATGATCCAGGATTGAAACATGAAACTTACTGAAATAAAAGAGTTAACACCTCAAGAGCTTTCTGCTCGAACTCAAGAACTTCGTCAGGAGATATTCCATCTACGTCTTCAGCAACAAGCTGGACAGCTAGAGAAACCCCATCTTTTGAGGACGTTACGTCGAGAGATAGCTCAACTTCAAACCTTTTTGACCCAAAAAACAACAAAGACTTCTTCTAAGGCTTACTGATGAACGATACAGCACCCAATAAAAATAGCGACACTTCTTGTGCTCTTCGTGGCTTGCGCAAAACACGTGTTGGCGAAGTAATCTCTAACAAAATGGACAAAACGATTGTTGTTAAAACGATCACACGTGTTCCTCACCCTCGTTTTGGAAAAATTATCAAGCAGGTCAAAAAATTTCATGTCCATGATGAGGCTAATACAGCTCAAGTTGGTGATCGTGTAGCCATTATGGAAACACGACCAATGAGCCGCCTGAAACATTGGAGACTTGTTGAAATTATCAAACATTAACATCAGTACAATAATTTTTTTACTTACCTTTATTCGACTTTACGACAATGATTTATTTACGTACTCGTCTCCAAGTTGCTGATAATACTGGCGCTCGCATGGCCACTATGATCGGTGTTATTGGAAAAAAAACTCTTTGTGCTCATGTTGGTGATATTATCACGGCAAATGTCAAAGAAGCATCTACAGGAGGGACTGTTAAGAAAGGAGAAGTAGTTCGTGCCGTTATTGTAAGAACGCGTCAACCACTTCGCCGTACTGATGGTTCTTATCTCCGTTTTGATAGCAATGCTATTGTCATTATTGATAAAGATAAAAATCCTCGTGGCAGCCGTATCTTTGGACCGGTAGCACGTGAGTTGCGTGAGAAAAATTTTATGAAAATCGTTTCTCTCGCTCCAGAAGTTCTATGATATTACTATGATAAAGAAAACGATTAAGAAAACACACGTTCACGCAGGTGATATCGTTAGGGTCATTTCCGGAAATCATCGAGGTGCTGAGGGTAAAGTGCTTCGTGTAATCCGCGAAAAGAATCAAGTCCTTGTTGAAGGCGTTCGTATGATCAAAAAGCACCTTCGCCGATCTCAAGAACTTCCTAAAGGAGATATCATTGAAAAGGAAGGACCCCTTCCTATTTCTAATGTAAAGTTAGTTGAAAAAGCCGCTGCCGCTGCTTCAGCTTCCGCAAATAAAGGTACTAAACCATCAAAAACTTCTAAAAAGCCTAAAGCACCTAAGGCTGAAAAGAGTGAAAAAATAGCAAAACCTAAAAAAGCTGCTTCATCCAAGCAAGAGGAATAATTAATCATGCAACAAGCATCAGAACTTTTTATAGATTACCAGAACCGGATTATTCCGGCACTTCAGAAGAAGCGTGGTTACAAGAATAAACATCAGGTACCAAAAGTGTTAAAGGTGGTTCTCAATACCTCTATTGCTTCTGCTACTGATGTTAAGCAAGCTTTAGAAATTGCTAAAGAAGAGTTAGCTCTTATTACTGGACAAACTCCTATAGAGACCTTGGCCAAAAAAAGCATTTCTAATTTTAAACTTCGTGCAGGCCAATCCATTGGTGCAAAAGTTACCTTACGTGGTCACATTATGTATGAATTTTTAGAACGTCTTATTAAGATGGCTCTTCCTCGTATTCGCGATTTTAGAGGAGTTTCTGTAAAAGCTTTTGATGGTCACGGAAATTATACTCTCGGGATTGCAGAACAATCTATTTTTCCTGAAATAGAACTGGATAAAATTAAACGTAATATCGGATTTGATGTTACTATTGTGACTTCAGCAGAAAATAATGAAGAAGCCAAAGATCTTTTAACTGAACTTGGCATGCCTTTTGTTGGGCGTAATTCTCCAAAAAAAGTTGATGCTATTAAAACAGAGATCTCTGCTACTAACCCTTCTCAATCATGAGTGCACTTACCGACCCTATTGCTGATTTGTTAACACGCATTCGTAATGCGACAAGCGTTCAAAAGAAAGAATTTTTTGCTCCTTATTCTAAAATGAAGAGTGATATTCTTGCTATTTTAAAGAGAGAAGGATATATCCAAGATTACGAACTTGATCATACCGAGACTCATCCTCGGCTTAAGATTATAGCACGTTATGTTGCTAAATCTTCTTCTGGACGTCAAGAACAGTCTTCTGCTATTGTAGGACTTCGTCGTATTAGTCGACCTGGTCTCCGTCGTTATGTTGGTAGTGAGGAAATTCCTCGCGTTTTAGGAGGTTTAGGCATCTCAATTTTATCAACTTCTCGTGGAATTCTTGCTGGTCATGAAGCCCGCAAACAGAACATTGGTGGAGAACTATTAGCTTATGTTTGGTAAAAAAACTATCTTTAAACTCTACTAAACTTGTTATTCATCAGCCTCAGCAAGTTTTAAGATAGGTTCTAATTTTACATTCGTTACATTCAACTTTTCAACTTTTCAACCTTTCAACTGCCGCGTAGCGGCTCAATCCATGTCACGTATAGGAAAAACTCCCATCACTCTTCCTCAGAAGGTTACCACTTCTGTTGTTAGTGGTATTATTACTGTAGAAGGTCCCAGGGGAAAACTCTCTTGGGAATTACCTAAAGCTATAACTACTCGTCTAGAAGGTACGACTCTTTTAATCGAACGAGCAAATGAAGAACGCGCAACACGTGCTCTGCATGGTCTAGCTCGAGCTCTTATCAATAATATGGTATTAGGAGTTCACGAAGGATTTCGTCGAGATCTTGAAATTCAAGGTGTCGGATTTCGTTCTGCAGTTAAAGGAGAGCATCTTGATCTTTCTATAGGATATTCTCATCCTGTTCTTTTTAAGATTCCTCAGAATATTAAAATCACTGTTACCGACAATACTAAAATTAGTATTGAAGGAATTGATAAGCATCTCGTCGGACAAGTGGCGGCTGATATTCGTGCTTACTATCCTCCTGAACCCTATAAGGGCAAAGGAATTCGCTATGCAGGTGAGCAAGTCCGCCGTAAGGAAGGAAAAACCGTTCAATAAACTATGCCAGCTACTTCATCACGTCAACTGCGGCATCGCCGCCTTCGTAAAAAAGTTTCAGGAACGGCGGAGCGTCCGCGTCTTGCTATTCATTTTTCTGGACATCATATCACTGCTCAAGTCATTGATGATCACACTGGTTTAACGCTTGCTAGCGTTCATACTACCGAAGAACAATTCCGCAAGGAAAAAGAATCACGTCCCAATGTTGTTACCTCTATAAAAGTTGGTAAGCTTATTGCTGAACGTGGCCTCGCAAAAAAGATCAAGAAAATTGTTTTTGATCGTGGAGGCTTTAACTATCATGGAAAGGTAAAAGCGCTTGCTGATGCAGCGCGTGCCGCCGGATTTGAATTTTAATACACTTATGGCTGAAAAATCAAATAAACGAACATCATCGCGACGTGAATCAGGAACTGAAGCTCCTGTAAAAGACACTGTTGAAAAAGTTGTTTTTATCAATCGATGTGCTAAGGTTGTCAAAGGTGGCCGCCGTTTCAGTTTTAGTGCACTCATTGTCTGTGGTGACATGAAAGGAAAAGTAGGTATTGGTTTTGGTAAAGCTAATGAAGTTAGTGAAGCCATTCGCAAAGGATCAGAGGCTGCTTCTAAGTCTATGGTTACGGTTTCCGTTATTAATAAAACAATTCCTCATGAAGTGACAGGTCGTCATGGAGGCGGTTGCGTACTTTTGCGTCCTGCATCTCCGGGTACAGGAGTTATTGCAGGAGGCGGCGTCCGTGCTGTGATGGAAGCTTCTGGTATCCGTGACGTTCTAGCAAAATCACTAGGATCAAGCAATCATGCCAATGTGGTCAAAGCGACCTTAAATGCTTTATTGCAGCTTCGTTCTCGTGAAGAAATCTTTCAACTTCGTGGTAAAAAACTGCGTTCTTCTCGCTTGCAAGAGGCCCCTGTTTCTGCTTAACTTTCATTATCAATCAGAATCATAGAAGATAAAGCTAAAGTATCCTTTTAAAACGGACGACTTATTTTTACTTTTCTAGCTACCTTTTGATTTCTTAATCAACAAATCTTTCAACCCCTAAATTTTAAATTTTTTTATGAGACTACATGAACTATCTCCTCGTCCTGGTGCTAAACATCGCCGAAAACGCCTTGGCTGTGGTGAAAGCTCTGGTCATGGTAAAACCTCTGGACGGGGCCATAAAGGACAAAGAGCTCGTTCTGGTGGTAGTGTTCGTCTTGGGTTTGAAGGTGGTCAGATGCCTCTGATTCGGCGTCTTCCTAAGCGTGGTTTTAATAATACTAATTTCAAACCAGTCTTTGCGGTGATCAATCTTGATACGCTAGAAGCTCGCTTTGATTCAGGTGCTACAATTAATGAATCTTCTTTGCGTGATCTTGGACTTGTGCGTGGTAGCTTTGATGGAATTAAGTTACTAGCTCGTGGCGAGATCACAAAATCATTCACGGTAGAAGTTCACAAGAGTAGTCTTGCTGCTCGTGAAAAATTGGAAAAAGTAGGAGGATCTCTTCTTCTTCTTCCGGAAAAAAGAGAGATGACAGCTCGTCTACCTCGTGGTGAGGAGAGGGTTGCTCGTTCACGTCTTTCTCGCAGGAAGAAATTAGAAGCTAAAAGATAAAAGCTTGTACTAGAAAAGCTAAGAGATAGAAAATCTTGTAGATAGGAGCAGTAGCTTTTAGTAGATGCACAAAATACGACTTCGCTGGTTGATAGAAAATTGTGAACTAAGTTAAATTCGAAGAAACATCAAAATCTGTGATCGTAAGAGAGTAGAAATAAACTAAATTTCTTCTAAGAGGCCCAGCCTAAAAATGAGATTAGAGAGGCGATTGTTTGCAATGTATTTGGTCTCAAAAAGTTTTTCAAAGGTTTCAGATACCGTGAAGGATGCTGCGATTTCATGAAAATCTTTTTGAGACCAAGTTTTTACAAAGTTTTCATCCATGTCTCATCCTTTTTTTAGGTTCAATAGTTTCTTCTTATTAAGAACTTGCAGTTCGTTTTTTATCCAGATAAAGATTGCTCCGACAAATTTTGTTCCATTTTCAGAAAAAAACTCTTTGTAATAACTCCAATCTTTTATTTTTAATTTTTTAATTTAGCTTCCATCTTTCATTTTCTATTTTCCAATTATGATTTCAGCTTTTGCCAACACTTTAAAAATCCCTGAACTTCGCTCACGAGCCCTTTTTACACTTGGGATGGTGATCATTATGCGTTTAGGGGCTGCTATTACAACTCCTGGAGTAAATGCTCAGGTATTGCGCCAATGGTTTCTTAATATTGCTGATGCTAAGGTTGGTGGAGGAGTAGCTTCTCTCTTTAATCTCTTTAGTGGTGGTGCTCTGAGTAATTGTGCTATTTTCTCATTGGGTATTATGCCTTATATTAGTGCATCAATTATGTTACAATTGCTTAGTGCCGTAGTGCCTCAGCTTGGAAAACTGGCTCGTGAAGATGGAGGACGTCAAAAGATTTCTCAGTACACTCGCTATGCTACGATTCTTCTCTGTATTTTTCAAGGTTGGCTTCTAGCTCTTTCTTTTGAGAGTCCACAATCTAATCCTTTTCTTCCTGGAATTTCTGACACCATTATGCGTCTTGGTATTCCTTTGGTTTCCGATCCAGGATTAGGATTCCGTCTAATCACCGTGATGACCATGACTGCGGGTACGTTGTTTTTGATGTGGCTTGGAGATCAAATTACCGAACGTGGTATTGGTAATGGAGTTTCTATTATAATTACCGTAGGAATTATAGCTCAGCTTCCTGCAGGTCTTGTTCAGGCATGGCGCACGTTTGTTCCTTCAGGAGGGGAGGCTGCTGCTGTAAATCCTATTGTTTTAGTGATTCTCTTTGCTTTCCTTTTTATTGTGATTGCCTCAGTAATTGCAGTGACGCAGGCTCAGCGTAAAATTAGCATTCAGTATGCTAAGAGAGTGGTGGGAAGAAAAGTTTATGGTGGTCAGACACAGTATATGCCCCTTAAGGTGAATTATGCAGGAGTTATGCCGATCATTTTTTCTCAAGCGATTTTACTCTTTCCATCAACAATTCTTAATATGGCCTTCCCTGGGAAGCCTTGGGCTCAAGAACTTTCTTCTGCACTTGCCATTGGATGGCCTCATTACACTCTCTATGCTCTCTTAATCTTTTCTTTCAGCTATTTTTGGGTAGCTACACAATTTCAGCCAATGCAAATTGCTGATGATCTTAAGAAAAATGGAGGATTTATTCCTGGGATACGTCCAGGAAAAGCTACTGCCGATTTTCTTGATTACACGATGAGTCGACTAACATTTGCGGGGGCTATTTTCCTAGTTATTATTGCTACGCTTCCTCAGTTATTGAGTCGTAGTCTTCAGGTGCCCTACATGACGGCTCAATTTTTTGGTGGTACTGGTCTTCTTATTATTGTTGGAGTCACTATTGATACTATGAGGCAAGTTGAGACCTATCTTTTACAACGTCATTATGATGGTTTCTTGCGTAAAGGGAAAAACCGTCCTCGCAGTGGTCCTCGTCAGGTGATGAATAATGGAGCTCTTGTGAGTGATACTTTTCTTGTATGGTTCTATGCAGGGTTAGGGGCTTTAGCTATTGCTGGAGTGACTATCTTTCTTACTACCCATCGCTAGAGATTTTTTTGGAAATTCTACTCATGTAGAAAAGAGATTCATCACGCCGGTGCTTGTATCCTTGAGTGTGCTTTATACACTGCGGCTCTGAGTGCCGCCGACTCCTTGCCCTTCATCTTTCTGAGGCAAATTTCCGACGAAGTTTATTTTAAATTGGAAGTTGTTTTTAACCTTTAGGCCTAATGGGGAACAACTGCGTTCTATGAACCAGTTTGCTGGCTGTTGTCGATACATGTACAACAAGGCACTAGCGTTGCAAAAAGAAAACCATGAAGCTAGGAATAAATATATTCCTTATGAGAGCATGGCAAAAATTCTCACTACCTTGCGCAATGGAGAGGATATTCCTTGGCTCAAAAAAACTCCGTGCCATCCCCTACAACAAGCTTTGAACCTAGAAACGTGAATAGAGACTGGCGATCTTTCGCAATATACTTGACCTCAAAAAGTTTTTTCCAAACTATACTCGCATACGAACACGGAAGCGCCATGGCAAGCCATGGCTCAAGGTATGCCACGAGCTCGTAAAAATCATTTTGAGATCAAGTCCTTACAAAATCTCATCCAGTTCTAATCACGTTTCTAGGTGTGCGCCGGTGAAGCCAGAAGCCACATGGGTGAAAGTCCCATCGGTTGAATTAGACGATTCACAACCGAAAACAATATCCAGAATGAGACCGCGAGGTTGAATCTACAAGCGGGATATTGATTGAATCAGCAGGCCATAACGAAAGTAAAATCCATCCAATGAGCATCGAAACGTGTAGAACCAGAAAGTCGAGCCACTACCTAAATGGCGAAGACCGCA
>Ga0155638_1105_pt2 | contig 18084 bp, 11 predicted proteins | sample RifCSPhighO2_12_FD_107295 | JGI IMG/M metagenome (GOLD analysis project Ga0155638, IMG submission 107295) | Verrucomicrobia bacterium RIFCSPHIGHO2_12_FULL_41_10
TTCTTTGCGCAAGGGTCCTAAAGCTCCTAATAATCCATGGCGTGCAACGACCTTGGAATGGACGGTTTCATCACCTCCTGGACATGGTAATTTTCCAGTCATTCCAACAGTTTATAATGGCCCTTATGAATATAGTGTTCCTGGAATGGAACAAGATTATCTTCCTCAAAATGAGAAGGCACCTGCGCATGTAAGGATTGAAGCGCATTGACGTTGATAACTATTCGGCCAACAGGCCTAATAGTTAGTTGAAGTTATAAGTTGAAGTTTAAGTTAATTTTTGGTCACTTCGTGACAGGCTAGGAAGTGAAGCGACTTTTTATTTGTCTTCGTTTTTTGCTCTCGAAATCCCTTCAATAAAGAATCTAAACATATACAGACAAATTTTACTGATTGAGTTGACCGAATGTTATATGCTGCAGGTGGTTTTACTTGAAAATTAAAAGAGATTTTTTGATGCCTTTTTTCGAAAACAACACTCAATCACAGTCCGATCATTTAATTCAGATCTTTCCTTTGAAGGAGGGGGATCTGAATGCCTGCCGAACGACGAACTGGTATTGCGGAGCAATACCTCTGCATGTTCTTGCGTTGACTACCACTTTTTTGACTTTTCTCTTACTCTGTAGTGGTGGGCTTGTGACTTCAAAAGGGGTAGGGATGTCTGTTCCAGATTGGCCCACTACCTATGGTTATAATATGTTCTTGTTTCCTATGTCCCGGTGGGTAGGTGGAATTTTTTATGAACATAGTCATCGCTTACTTGCTTCGGGAGTAGGTTTCATGACATTGATTCTTGCAGGGCTGACTTTTATTGTTGAAAAGCGTCGTTGGGTTCGCTGGATGGCTCTTGCTGCCGTCATAGGAGTCATTGCACAAGGTGTTCTTGGAGGTCTTCGCGTAACACTTTATAAGGATGAGATTGGTATTTTTCATGCTATCTTAGCGCAGTCCTTTTTTGCGCTCCTTGTCATTTTCTCAGCAGTGACGAGTCGTCGTTTTTGTGAAGGAGCTTGGTTTAGTGACTCTCAAGTAGCATCTCTTCGTTGGCTAGCGCTTTCTGCTGTGATCTTGACTTATGGACAACTTGCCGTTGCTGCAACGATCCGTCATGCACACCTAGGACTTGCGATTCCCGATTTTCCGACTGCTTATGGACATCTTCTCCCCGATATTTCTGACAAGACCATTGCGGTAATTAATGCAGATCGACTTTCTCATACTATGATGCCAACGACTGCTACGCAAGTTTGTCTGAAAATGATTCATCGAGGAGGAGCTGTTTTACTTTTTGGTGTGGTTCTTCTTCTGATTATTCGAAGTCATAAACTTTTTCCTCTTCGTCATTGGACTCGTTCTTGGTCACTTCTTTGGGGTACTTTGCTATTGTGTCAAATAATGCTTGGTGCCTGGACTATTTGGTCTAATAAAGCCGCTGATGTTGCCACTGCTCATATGGCTTTTGGTGCATTGATGTTGGGTATAGCTGTTCTTTTTACTTTTCGAACATTTTGTGGCAATCAACAAAGAATTAACAGGGATGGAAAGGATGAAAGGGATAGCAGAAAAGAATACTGATGACTGAAGATCTAATCGTTATTTGATTTGATGCACTCATTAACTTTATTTATGCCATTTTTAATTTAAGCTTCGGCTATCCCTTTTATCGCATTCGTTTTTGTGAAATTTTTATTAGTGCCTTTTTCTCTATTTTTAATGCACAGCAAGAAATGCGATGGAAGGGATAGATAAGTCAGCACAACAAAGAGTCACACTCTTAGCACAATTTGATAAGAGATATGATAATGTGTTTTTCTTGATTTCACCTTCTGTTATCCCTTCCATCGCTTCCATCCCTGTTAATTTCTTTTTCTTTTATCCCTTCCATTCTTGTTTATGAATTTTAGCAAATTAGCTCTGGGTCCGTGCATTAATGATTTTATGGAGCTTGTGAAAGTTCGCTTGTCATTATTGGTCCTTATTACGACGTTGGTAGGATTTCTCTTGGGTTGGAGCGGTCCTATGGATTATTTTCTGCTCAGTATGACACTGGTAGGAACAGCATTGAGTGCTTGTGGGGCTTCGGCTTTAAATCAATGGTGGGAACGTTATCTTGATGGCTTAATGAAGAGAACTCAAGATCGTCCCCTTCCTGCCAAGCGTCTTCATCCTACAGATGCTCTTCTTTTTGGTATTCTCTGTTGTCTTGTTGGTACAGTGCTTTTGTTGGTTTTCGTTAACCTGCTTTCTGCTGTGTTGTCTTTTGCAACAATAGTTATCTACGTCTTGGCTTACACACCCATGAAGCGTCGTAGTACATTTAATACGCTTCTTGGTGCTATTCCCGGAGCAATACCACCTCTCATTGGGTGGACTGCAGCAACCGGGGAGATTGGATTAAGTGGGTATGTTCTTTTTCTTATACTTTGGTTTTGGCAGATGCCACACTTTCTCGCTATTGCCTGGCTCTACCGAGAAGATTATGCTGCTGCTGGATTTCAAATGCTGAGTGTTGAAGATCCTGAGGGGCTTGTTACTTCGCGACAAGCTCTGCTTTATGCTTTAGGCCTTCTCGCGGTATCGCTCTTGCCTGCACTCATAGGGATGGCTTCGCCTCTTTATTTTGTTGCTGCCTTTCTCTTAGGTCTTCTTTTTGTTTTAGCCGCTCTCTTTTTTGTGATGCATCGAACGATAAAAAATGCTCGACGCCTCTTCTTTGCTTCGATTATTTATTTGCCTCTTCTGTTAGGAGTGCTTCTCTTTTTTAGTCGCAGAGGGGCTAGTTAACAGTTCAGTTTGAGTTATACTGCGCGCGGGCAAATTTCTCTCTCTCGCAGTATAACATTCCTTTCAACTTTTCAACCTTTCAACGAGTCGCAAAGCGACTTCAACTTCTTCTATGTTATCTAAAAAAATTCGGTATAGAATTGGCTGGGGAATTTTTATTTTTGCAATTGCCTTGGCTGTCACCGTTATTTTACTTATGATAGCTCGAGGTCCAGCACTTATCCCATAACGCAAGCGTTCAGATCCCCTCCTTCGGAGGACGGATCTGAACTAAATGGTTGGACTGCGACGTAATAGTATGAGCATGATGTAGAATCTTTGATTAGAAAGCCAATTTTATCAGCATCACTTTATTTCGTAGAATAACGTGACATTGGTAATCACACTTAAATTTTTAACTTAACCTTACTCTAAAGCAGTAGCAAACTATGCAATTAAATCGAACTATTAGTGAACAACCTGATCATTTCATTCAGAGCCTGTTTCCGCAGGAAGTTGGCTCTGAACGGTTATGTCCCTTTGTCGCTCCAGCCCAGCCAGAGCCTGTTCATCAGGGTGCTCCTCCTCATGTCTGCAAGCTTGGGATGATTATCTTTCTTATTTCAGAAGCATTGCTTTTCTCTGGATTAATTGCTGGATATATTGTCCTGCGATTAGCGGCACCTCAATGGCCACCTTCTCCAGAGCTTCCGGCTCTGCCAAAGGTTTTAACAGGATGTAACACACTTGTGCTGATTGCCAGTAGTATTGCTTTCCATATGGTAGAGGTCTCGGTGAAGAAAGGAAAGACAGGGCGTCGTTGGCTATTCTTAACCATTCTCCTAGGTTCTACCTTTCTTTGTGGGCAGGCTTATGAGTGGACTCATCTCTATCATGAGGGGCTTTGGTTCCATCTTGGAGGTGTTTATGGATCTTCCTTTTTTGTCATGACCGGATTCCACGGAGCGCACGTTTTTATTGGAGTAATGCTCATTCTCTGGTGTTTCTTGCGTCAATGCATGTTTAAATCATTTTCTCAGAATCATCATGTGGCCCTCGATAATGTCGGCTTGTACTGGCATTTCGTTGATGTTGTTTGGGTATTTCTTTATACAATTCTTTATCTCGTTTAACGTACTATCAACGTCACTTTATTTTGCAGAAATAAAGTGACGTTGATAAAATTGGTCTAGTATGTAATCGAAGGTTCAAAGTTTAGTAAATATTAGGTTAACCCATCGGTAGAATTTTATAAGGGTTCGATTAGTCATCAGAGCAATTCTTTAAATCTCTATCAACGTACGCAATCTCCTCTAACCCTTATTCAGCCTATTGGCTGAATAGTTATTCTATGACTTCACAATTCGATTCAAACACTCCTCAACCATCCCGTTTTTCAAAGATCGGGTGGATCATTCTTTTTCTTGTGGTGGCTTTTCTTCTTGGAGGAGCTTTTATAACTTTTCGTAAATCTGAGCGACATGCTCTTCCTAAAGAGCCTCCTATTGGCGAGGTTCCCTATTTTAGTTTTACGACACAAGAGGGGAAAAAACTGACGAAGGCTGATCTCGCTGGAAAAATTTGGGTGGTTGATTTTATTTTTACAAGCTGTTCAGGTCCTTGTCCTAGGATGACATCGCACATGGCAGAGCTTGCATCGAACCTTTCAAAAAATCATGATGTTAAGTTGGTCTCTGTGAGTGTTGACCCTGAAAATGATACTCCTTCCGTACTAGCACGCTATGCTTCCAATGTTCAGGCAGATCCGACGCAATGGTTTTTTTTAACAGGTCCAACTCAGGAAATTACCTCGTTCGTTACGCAAGGAATGAAACAGCCTTTGGTGGTTGAGCCGATGTGTAAGCCTAGTCATTCTACTCGTTTTATGATTGTTGATAGGCAGGGGATGATTCGCAGTTATCATGATGCGAATGCCCCTGAAGTTGTTCAAAAAATTATGATTGATGTAGGTAATCTTCTTCGGGAAAAATAGACTTCTTGTTGCTACCAACGTCACTTCATTTCTGCGAAATAAAGTGACATGGATAAATAGAGTCTCAATAAACTTGTTATCTTTTACTCTTTATTCGTTATTTGTCTGTAGTTGAATCAGGTGCCAAGCAAAAATTAAAATTCATTTTCAAAACAGAGTTATTTTCAGACATGCATTAGTTCGTTATGAATTTCACAACCCCACTTCCCACCTCTAGCCTCCAGCCTCCAGCCTTTATTTGGCCTGTTGCCCTAATAGTTACTCTGATTGCTTTGTTGTCTTCGACGGCACAAGCCTGCGAAGGCTGTAAAATGGCTGCTGTGAATGCCTCTTCGGGTGGTACAGTAGAGTCTCAAACCGTGATGGCTGGAATTGCTCTCTCGTGGAGTGTTCTTTTTATGTTGTTCGTTGTTTTTCTTCTTTTAGGAGTTCTTGCCTGGTCTATTCGCTCTGCTTGCCAGCAGGCAGATGCTGTGCATCTTGCTTTGCCGAAGCAACACAGCCGTTCTTAATTGTTTAGTTTCCCCTACGCGACAATTGAAATAAAGTAAAAGATTTCTTTGTTGAATTGGCTTCGAGAGCAAAAAAACCAGAGGCAAATAAAAATCTCGTTTCGATTTTTTCTTTGTCACGAAGTGAGCAAAAATTAAATTAAACTTAAACTCTCAACTTAAACTTACTGCGCAGCAGTAATGAGTCGTGAAGCGACTCTGCCTATGTCCCTGTCTCAATTTCCCCTCATTAACGCCTCATTGAATGCCATTAGTGCTTTCTTTCTTCTCGCGGGATGGTGTTTTATTAAATATTATGGTAAATATTCGGCTAACCCAACGCTAAAGCCTCAACTTCCATCTTCTATCTCCCATCTTCCATCTCCTGCCGCAACAGCGGAATCTACAGCCTACAGCCTACAGCCTACAGCCTCTATTATTGGTCATGCTTGTTGTATGATGACGGCCTTTGTGACTTCTTGTCTTTTCTTGGGATGCTATCTTTTTTACCATTTTAATATTCCAGGACATCATGTTGCTTTCACTGGGCAAGGATGGCCGAGGATAATTTATTTTTTCATTCTCTTTACTCATTTGCCATTAGCTCTTATTTTAGTTCCTCTAGTGGTCATGACTTTTACTCCAGCATTGCGTGCTCGTTTTGATCAGCATAAAAAAATTGCTCGATGGACTTTGCCTATCTGGCTCTATGTTTCTATTACCGGTGTTATCGTTTACTTTATGCTTTATGTATGGTATCGGTAACCAAACCAAAATATAAACATTACTGAGTTCAAACTGAACTGAAATAATAAGAAGGAAGAAAATAGCCACAAAAGAACACAAAGAAGCACAAAGAACTAGAATACAAAAAAGAATTTTTATAAAAATTCTTTAACTAGCTTAAGTGCTCTAACTCAATTTAAACCTAAACTCTCAACTTAAACTTATATTCGGCCCGTTAGCCTAACATTTGCTTTTTATGGTCTCTCAACAAAACAATACCAATCGTTTAACACCAATGCATCATGATCGTTCTATGCCAAGCTCTGGCCTTGAAAAAACAGGAACGCTAGATACTTTTGCCCATGATACGCGCAATGATATTCTTATTTTAGCCATGTTTGAATTGCGACCTTGGGATAAGGGAGAAGTTCAACTTTTCCAACTTCAAGAAAAACTCAATGCTTATGTATCCTTTGTTCTCGATGGAGAAATGGCTGAGATGTTTCCTCATTTAAAAGAAAAATCTGTACGCATTGAACTTCGTACTTTGCATGAGCCGAGTGAACAAGCTCTTGGTTTTATAGCACGTGCTCAGGAACAGCTGTCTCACCAGAAAATCAGTCTTGAAGTTGTTTTGATCAAAGAACAGCTTGACGGATGTCGGTGTGACCATCTTGGCGCTGAGTGTTGTGGAGGGCCTTCAATGATTGCTCTCAATCAATCAGATTGTTGCAAGGAAGATCAAGCAATGGAATGTTGTGGTGGTGGCTGTGATACAGCTGTTGCTGAGAATGTTTCAGCTGCTCATGAGTGTTGTGGATCACATCATTGCTCTTAACCTGACTACCAACGTCACTTTATTTCTGCGAAATCAAGTGATGTTGGTAAAATTAGCCTAGCATGTAATTGAGGGCTTCATTTTATACACAGTAACACTGGACTTCAGCTATTTTCTAAAATTTGTAGTATCGTTAAAAAATGTCTAAGCATTCAGCTAACTCAGTTGATAAAATTTTTCTAGACATATTGCTACCAAGGCAGATACCTTGGTTGTTTAGGAGTTTAGAGGATGAGAAGTTTAGGGGGTAAAGTGTAGGAGCTAAAGAAACAAATCCCCCTAAACCTTTAAACATTTAAACCCTTAAACTACTATTCGGCCTGTTGGCCGAATAGTTACACCCTTTACTCTTTACTTGCCTTCGGCAACACCATGCTAGACATCGGAACCTCACGTCCTCGTAATGTTGATTGGAAAAGAGCTGCTGCCATTCTCTATGGAGATTGGGGCACGAGTAAGGCTTATGTTATAGGACTTGCTTTTGCTGCTGCTGGGTATAGCTCTTTTTGGTTGATTATTCCCATGTGCCTTTTAACGGTTCTTGTGGGGATCAACTATATGGTAGTCTGTCGCCTCTACCCTAATGGAGGAGGAGTTTATGCTAGTGTACGCCATCGATCAGAGGTTATCTCAATCGTAGGTGCTTTTCTCTTAATTGCTGATTATATCGTTACGGCAGCGTTAAGTGCCCTTTCTGCCTTTAAATACTTAGGAGTAGATAATCCTGCTTATTGGGCTGGTGGTGCAATTTTACTTATTGGTGCTTTGAATTTCTTTGGACCCAAGCATACAGGAGCCTTAGCGATGCTGATTTCAGTGCCGACGTTTATTATTGTCTTAATCCTTGGAATTTTTGCGTTGCCACATCTAGGAACTGCTCTAACGCATCTTCAACCACTTCATGGTGGTTGGAGTCATAACTGGGTTGGTTTTGTTAGTATTGTGCTGGCTCTTTCAGGTGTTGAAGCGGTGGCGAATGCTACAGGTGTCATGAAATTAAATCCTGGCAGTACGTTAGCAGCACCCAATGTAACAAAAACATCGACTAAAGCACTTTGGGTTGTTCTTCTCGAGGTGACAGGATTTACTGCTCTCTTGGGATTGGCTATGGTGGCATTACCAGGGTTAACCATGGCTCATGGTGAAGTCAATGCTCCTGGTGCTGAAGGAGTTCGTGACTACATGTTGCGTTATATGGCAGAGTTTTTTGTGGGCCATGCTTTCGGACCTCTTTGCGGGACAATAGCCGCTTGGGCGGTCAGTATTACTTTTGGTTTTCTTTTGCTTTCAGCGGTTAACACTTCTATTTTGGGTTTGATTTCAATTTCTTTCTTGATGTCAAAAGATGAAGAACTGCCTCCTGTTTTTGCGAAGTTAAATCAATTTGGAGTGCCCAATTTTTCTTTAGTTGTCATGAGCTTAATTCCTGCAGCTCTTGTTATCTTGGTGGGAGATATTTCAGGATTAGCAGAGCTTTATGCAGTGGGTGTTGTTGGTGCGATTGCGACTAACCTTGGAGCAACGGCTACGGATTGGCGCCATCCCCTTTTATTAAGAGAAAGAGTGGTGATGTTTATTACCTTTGGAATTTTATTTGTTATCGAAGTGACCCTTTTTATAGAAAAACCAGGAGCCCGTGTTTTTGCCGTAACCATTTTGGCTATAGGTCTTATTTTACGTGGACTTGCCCGAGAACACTCTGTGCGGAAGGCTGCTAGAATTAAAGGAAAAGTTCATCAACTTCCTTCGCCTAACAAGCCGATTGCCATTGCTTCACAGCATTTTCATGAGGTAGCATCCTTACTTCACCATGATCCACATTATCAGCATCCCACTCAACATCATGGGGGGCCTATTTTGGCTGCTGTGAGAGGACTAGGTAAGACGCTTGAGTTTGCTGTAAGTGAAGCAAAAGAAACGGGACGTCCTCTCTATGTGATGTTTGTGAGAGAACAACTTGTCATTGCTCCGGGAGATCGTAAGCGAAAATGGCATGACGATCCCGAAGCAAAAAATATTTTCGATACATTAAAAGAAGAAGGGTTGGGTGACTCAATCTTACCTTGCTATGCGGTGAGTGATTCTCCTCCCGATACTATCGCTGATTTGGCATCAACGGTCGGAGCCGAACGTGTTATTATTGGAGCCTCTCAACGGGGAACATTAGTCAATATGCTTCGTGGTGATATGGTTACTAAACTTTCTAAATTGATTCCTGAGGATATGTACCTTGTTGTTTGTGGATAGAGATCATTGTTGAACAACAATGATGTAAAGGGTAAAGAGTAAAGGGTAACGAGTTTATTTTCTTGCCTGCGGCAATTGATTTAAAAAGTTGCTCACTATAACCAATTAATTTCGAAAAAATGGTATTTTTGAGTATTTATATTTTTCATTTTTGAGCTCTGAACCATCTCCAATAAAGGATTCTATGATTCAGGACGGGTTCTAGTTATAGGGTGGATATTATTATTGTTTTAACCACTTCATTCTGAAACCTTCCGATCTAAAAATACTCTTTACCCTTTACTCTTTACCCTTTACTTGCCTTCAGCAATGCCATGCTAGACATCAGAACATCTCGCCCTCGTAATGTTGATTGGAAGAGGGCTGCAGCTATTCTCTATGGAGATTGGGGGAGCAGTAAAGCTTATGTCATCGGGCTCGCTTTCGCCGTAGCGGGCTATAGTTCTTTTTGGTTGGTTATGCCAATGTGTCTCTTAACGGTGCTCGTGGGTATTAACTACATGACTATCTGCCGCCTTTATCCTAATGGAGGAGGTGTCTATGCCAGTGTACGTCATCGCTCAGAGATTATCTCGATTGTAGGTGCTTTTCTCTTAATTGCTGATTATATTGTAACCGCAGCCTTAAGTGCTCTTTCAGCGTTCCAATACTTGGGAGTTGATCATCCTGCCTATTATGCTGGTGGTGCTATTTTAATTATAGGTATTTTAAACTTCTTTGGGCCTAGGAACACAGGTTCTTTAGCAGTAGTGCTTTCGGTACCAACGGTGATGGTTGTTATAATCCTTGGGGTTTTTGCATTGCCTCATTTAGGGGTAGCTTTAACACATCTTCAACCACTCCATGGTAGTTGGAATCATAACTGGGTTGGTTTTGTGGGTATTGTATTAGCTCTTTCAGGGGTAGAAGCTGTGGCGAATGCCACTGGTGTTATGAAACTGAATCCTGGTAGTACGTTAGCAGCACCCAATGTAACGCAAACATCGACTAAAGCACTTTGGGTTGTTCTCATAGAGGTTGTAGGATTTACCGCCCTCTTGGGATTAGCCATGATGGCTTTGCCAGGGCTTACTGCGGTTCATGGTGAAGTCAATGCTCCTGGCGCTGAGGGAGTTCGTGACTATATGTTACGTTATATGGGGCAAGTTTTTATAGGCCATGCTTTAGGACCTGTTGCTGGAACCGTTGCTGCATGGGCAGTTAGTATTACTTTTGGACTGCTTCTCCTTTCTGCTGTTAATACGGCAATTATTGACCTTATTTCGATTTCTTTCTTAATGTCCAAAGATGAAGAGTTGCCTCCCATTTTTGCTAAGTTGAATCAATTTGGAGTGCCTAATTTTTCTTTAGTTGTCATGAGCCTAATTCCTGCAGCTCTTGTGGTCTGGGTGGGAGATGTTTCAGGGTTAGCAGACCTTTATGCTGTAGGTGTGGTGGGTGCAATAGCTACAAATCTTGGAGCGACGGCTACAGATTGGCGTCTGCCTCTTTTATTAAGAGAGAGAATACTGATGCTTGTGACTTTTGGAGTGTTATTTGCTATTGAAGTTACACTTTTTATAGAGAAGCCAAGAGCGCGTGTCTTTGCTGTGACAATTTTGGCTATTGGTCTTATCCTTCGTGGGTTGGCCCGTGAATACTCCTTGCGAAAGGCTGCTAAAATTAAAGAAAAAGTTGATGAACTCTCTTCTCTTCATGGTGAGATAAAGAACCTGCCTTCACTGTCTACTGAGACTGCGAAGAACTTCGTTGCTCCGGTGTTGGAGTCCTCAGGCATGCCCTATACATTCCAGGCTCTGCATTCCGAGATTCCTTGCTCTGCATCAGCCTCAGTGACGATGAAGAAAGATGCACAGTCTATTGATTCACAGCATTCTACTCAGCATCATGGCAGGCCTGTGTTGGCTGCTGTGAGAAGATTAGGTAAGACCCTAGACTTTGCTGTGAGTGAAACAAGAGAAGGAGGGAAACTTCTTTATGTACTATTTGTGAGAGAGCAGCCTATCATTGCACCGGGAGATCATAAGAGGAAATGGCAAGAGGATCCCGAAGCAAAAAATATTTTTGAAAGTCTGAAAGAGAAAGGACTTGGGGAATCGATCTTACTTTGTTATGCGGTGAGTGATTCTCCTGCCGACACGATAGCTGATTTGGCGTCAACGATCGGGGCCGAATGTGTTATTATTGGAGCGTCTCAACGCGGCGCATTAGTCAATATGCTTCGAGGTGATATGGTTACTAAACTTTCTAAATTGACTCCTGAGGATATGTACCTTGTTGTATGTGGATAGATATCATTGTTAAACAACAATGATGTAAAGAGTAAAGGATGCTGAGGCGCAATTTACTAAGTCACCACAACATGAATCACAGATGAAATGTAGTTAATTTCTGCTCTTAATGGTTTTGCTTGACGGCGAGCACGAAATTTCAAAATTTGTTTGATAACTTGAGACCTTCATCTAATTTTAAAAACTTCAGTTCCGTTTAAACTCATAAAAATTTAACTTATTAAAAGTCAAAAGTATGAAACTCCCAGCATTAATCTCTCTGACTATTTCTTTAGGTGTATGTACTTCTCCTATTCTCTTTGCGCAGGTTATCAATAAGGCTGAAGACTGGAAGCTAAAGGCTGAAGGACCAGAAATAGCCTCAACTTCATTGCAAATTACAGCAAGGGAATTTCCATTTTTAACTGCCCAGCAGAAGAGTACATACTGCGAATTGCCAACGATGAACTGTAACAATAATCAGGTTACAGGTTACAGGTTACAGGCTACAGGTACTAATCAGGCTGCAGAAGGCAGTAATATAGTATCAATATTAGAAGATGGTATTGACCAGCGAGTTGAACCTACTATAAACTACGAAGTGTCGACTGAGGATTATAACAATACGGATGAAAATCTAAATTGTTATCTGATGATGTATTCTGGCTTTACTGAAGGGGTAGAGGGTGTTTTAGGACTTGAGAAGTTTAGGCAAGCTTTAGTAAATCATCCTACATCAACACGATTCACAATTCGAGAGGAAATAGGCAATGCTTCTGTTCAGTCTAAGGAGTCTACTAGTAGTGATGAAAATATTAATAATCGTGAAAATAGTAGGATTCATCAAGCTTTGAAAAGTGCATTAGTGCGTGAGCATTTAGCAGAGATTGCTGAAGTCTTTCTTCCTAAAAATCCTGGAGCTCCTTTAACTGCTGCTAAGCTTTGTGAAATTTTTGATAGTATTGCTCAAAGAAGAGTGGTACTGACAGGTAGAGCACAAGGTTTTATCAATTATCAGCCTTCTATTAATAGTATATGGGGAGAGTCAAAAAAAAGAGCATTTAGAGAAATTGGTAATAATTCCATAACAAACTCAATGTTTTCATACTCTGATATGGAAGAACCAGCTCTGAAAAGGCAGCAAGTGAATTCTGCCAAAAGTTTAGGCGATTTGATTTTTACACTTCCACCAGAGCTCATTTTTTTGACACTTCTGAGATCACCTGAAAAAAAACAAGCTTCTTACAAGGCAGCGCATGAACAAGCAGTTCAAGAACTTCAAATAAAATATCCTGAGTTAACTCCAAAGATTATTACTTGGAAAAATGCTATTGAGGCATGGAATGTCATTACAGGAGCACAAGAAAAAGAGAGCCGCTATGAAGAGGTAGTTGCATTAGCTGCGGATATGCCTTTGGAGTGTTATCGTTTAGTCGCTCTGAGTCAAGCGATGAAAATCATGGAAGATGCTATAAGCTATACATGTTATTTGCCACAAGCCTGGGAGAAGTATCAATCTGATCCTAAAGGAAAAACTTATCAGGTTTATTTTTTGAATAAGATTGATACCATTAATAATAATATCGAAAAACTAGAAAAAGCAGCTGATGCTGTTATGAGGCTTTCAGAGCAAAGAGACCGTTATTTTGTTTCTCTCCTTACTGTAACAGGAGAAGAAAGCGCTATTATTGCAAGAGCTTTTAATGATGCAGCTATGGATGCTGACAAATCTATTGCTGCTTATTGTCAATATAGTCAGAATATGAAAAGAGGAGATGCTTGTGCTGCTTCTTTATTTCGTATGAGTGGATTATCTTTAGAATATAGTTCTTTAGGACATGAATATGCTGCACATGTTTACGCTAATATAGACACTCCAGAGGAAGAAAATTTTTCAAAAGCTTCCCGTAATGCTGATGATGCAGCGAGAACACTTGAACAAGCAGTTCAAGAAAGAAGTAAGGGAGCAATAGAAATTGCAAAAGTGCTTGAACGAGCAGCTCTTTATTGTTTTCAAGTAGCGCAGGCAGCTGCTCATGGTAATAGTATACAGGAGACACAGGAGAATATTTTGGACAAAACGGTAGCATTTGCACTTTTTGCTGCAGATGATGCAAAAAGGGCAGGTGCATTAGAAGCGGTAAAGACTTTTGAGAGAGCCGCTCAGTATCATTTTCAAGCAGTTCAAGCTGCGATGAATGGAGATAGTACGAAAGCAGAGAATCTTTCAGAGACAGGCTATGATTTTTGTTATGCAGCAAAGGCACTTGCAGATGCAGTTCAAGCAAGAAATGGAGGGCAAATAGAAGCAGCGAAGACTTTTGAGAGAGCCGCTCAATATCACTTTCAAGCTGCTCAAGCTTCTCTTAATAAAAATAGCACAAAGGCAGAGAATCTTTCAAGAACAGGTTACAATTTTTGTTGTGCAGCAGTAGCACTTGAAGAATCTGTTCAAGCAAAGAATGAGGGGCAAGGTGGAGCTGCTAAAGCATTAGAACAAGAGACTCAATATTATTTTCAAGTGGCTCAAGTCTCTCTTAAGGGAGATGCTGTGAAGGTAGAGAATATGACAAAAGCAGAGGAGATAGCTAGTCAGGCAGCAAATTCATTAGAACACTCATTTTACGCAAGAGATGATGGTCAAGGTGAAATTGCAACGGCTTATGAATTAGCAGCTCAGTATCGCTTTAAAGCTGCTCAAGCTGCACTTAGGGGTGACAGTATGAAAGAAGAAATTTTTTCTAAAGCTGCTCGTTATGCTGTTTTTGCAGAGTCTCCACTTGAAGCAGCAAATGAAGCACGAATTCAAGGTCAACATGAAGCCGCAATGGCCTATGAGCAAACAGCACAGTATTACTTTGAAGCTGCTGAAGCTACTGTTAATGGAGATTATGCAAAGGCTACTAATTTTTCAAAGGCAACTTATAGTGTTAGTGCTGCGGCAGATGCACTTAAAAATGCTGCTCGACTAAGGAGTGAAGGTCAAGAAGAAATTGCAGTAGCTTATGAACAAACAGCTTATTATTACTTCCAAGCAGCTCAATCCGCAATGAACAGAGATAGTATGAAAAAAAAGAACTTTACAACAGCAGCCTATAAAACAAGTTATGCAGCAGAATCACTTCGAAAAGCAGCTCAAGCAAGAAGTGAAGGGCAAGAAAACGCTGCAAGAGCCTATGAACAAGAAGCTCATGATTACTTTCAAGCGGCTCACGCTGTAATCAGCACTCCTCCCGTTACTTTAAAATAAAATGAAAAACATTGCCATCGTATGCATTATTTTAATGAATAGCTGCTGTCTCTTGGCTCAGGAATCAAGTGATTTCAATGAGTCTCAAAAAAACTCTAATATTTGTGGCTATGGAGAGAATAGTAACAATAATCAGGTTGAAGGTTACAGGTTGCAGGGTAAAAATAGGCTAAAGGCTATAGGCTATAGGCTGGAGGAAATCGAAAGTCAGATAAAAGGCAACAGAAAGTCTGCATTACCATCAGAAAATCAGATTGGTCAACGAGTTGAATCCACTACGAACTGCGAACTGCCAACTACGAACTGTAATAATTCAAGTGAAAACTTGAATTGTTACTTGATGATGAACCCAGCGGAAGAAGACACCTTGGAGGAGTTGATTGATGGTGAAACAAGACCTATTTTTAGATCTAATCATTTTGGGGGAGTAAAAGAGGAGGGAATATTAGTAACTTCCTCTTCATCACCTGCATTAATTACAAGTGTAACTGCTAGCTCTGATCAGGGAAAAACGATTTCTAGCGTGATAACTTCTGTAGATTATCAAGCAGCTTTTCATGAAGCTGGAACAGTACTAAATTTAACTGAAGATGCTAGAAAATTATTTTGTGCTTTTCAAGAAGAGACAAAATTAGCAAAAGCAGCTGCTGAAGCAGCTGAGAATAGTAATACTAAAATTGATCATGATTTTGAAGAGTGGTTGAATAACAGTATTGAACAAACTTACTTTCAAATAGCTAAAGTACATGCTAGTAAGGATAGAATTGATGAAATACTTAAAGTTGCTAATGTTAATGTAGTAAAATGCAATGACGGGAAAAAAAGAATTTTTTTAGATCCTGAAAAATTTGTGGATTTGGATTGCAAATTTGATTTCAAAAAAGCTATTGAAACTGTTAACACTATAGATTCTTTTTTAGATAATGCTATAACTGATTCTGGAGAAGGTAGTATAGAAGAAAAAGATGTTATAGAAAATAAAAAGCTTGTTAAAAAAGTATGGGAGCATATTGCTAAAGTAGCTCGAGCATGGAGTAGTTATTTTATTGATCAGAATAGCTCTTTACAAAGCGAAATTCTCAAAATGGAGCATACTATTCAATATTATAATACAGATAAAGAACAATTGTTATGTGAATTATCTATTCATCATAGTAACGCTGCTAGCGCTTATAATAAAGTTACAAATAGAGCAATTGATATATTAAATCAAATGTCAGAAATTAAAGATAATACTTTATCTTTTTCAAAAATATCTTTTGATGACGCATGTTCAAAAATGTTAGAAGCTAAAAAGTCTTTTGATGCCGTTGATTTAGATGCTCGTAATTGTCTTAACATTGATAATATTAATTTCCAAGATGAAGATGATAAGAGAGAATCCGATTTATTGGCAAATAATTTCTTATATAATGCTTTTAAAGAGAAAAAAGTTAAATGTATTAAAAAACTTAAAATAGCTAAGATTTCTGAAGGTAAGTTGGCTGCTCAACTGGAAAAACTTAGAGATAACTATGTTTCTTTAAACGGTCGTTTTTCTGATGCTTTTGATAGTTTGAAAGTAAAAGATTCATTTGAGATGAGTAAACTTTTTTTGGATGAAGCTAAAGATTGTGCTAAAGAAACTCAACGAGCTTGGGATGATACTACTAACGCTACTATTGAGGCTAAAGATTTTAAAATTGCCTGGGCTAAAAATATTTTAAGATTAGCTGAACGAGGTGCTGGAAACTTTGATCTTGGAGAGGCCACGAAGAGAGAAGGAGAAATTCTTGCTGTTTTATGGCTTGGCGATGGGGCTAGCAGAGTTAAATTGGAGGATAATAAGGAGATTTTAATGAGTTATGATGGTTTAAAGAGAGTTCGCTTATTGTCTTATAAACCAAAGGAAGGGAAATATATGATGAATTTTGAAGGACGAGCTGGTGCAAGTAGTGCATGGGATTTTAATACTCCTACTTTAAGTAATGGTCATTTAACAATTATTAATCCTCATGATGATGATGCAAATGAAAGCTTTATTTCCCTTAAATTTGAAAAATTAACGCCTTTACAACTTAATGAGGCTTATACTGAAAAAGAGGCAGAAATGCAAATGCAAGCAGGTGTTTTATTTGATCACATTCAAAAAGAATTAGCGAGGCGCCAAAATATTGTAATGCAAGCTAGAGCTGCTGATTATGATCGATCTGTTATGGAAGCGGATGCGTTCAATAGTGAAGCAAATATTATTAAGCAGAACTTACAAGAAAAGATAATACCTCAAGCCATTGAAGCTTATAAAAAAGGATTTAATATGGCTCCAGAAAATCGACGGGATTGGTGGATGAATCAAATTGATGTATTAAAGATGGAGTCTCAAATGATCGATGCTATAGAGAATAACACGGAAAATGAAGAGGTATGGCATGAAGCAATTCAATCATTTAAAAGTCATCATCTATATTTTAAGAAGGAGATCGAACAATGTCAAAAAGCGTATGATCTCATACCTAAATCTAATAAGAAACTTAGAGGATACTGGAGAAAAGAAGTTGACTGTTTTAATTGTATAAAGAATAAGCAGATTGCTATGGAATATTATTATCAAGCAAGAAGAGCTACAGATCCTGTTATGAAAGCTGGCTTTAATGCTATGAGTGGTTTTGTTACTTATAATAATCAAGAATGGGATGAAATTGCTCAGAATATACGTAATGTAGTCCCTCTTTGGGATAAAGTAATAGAGGAATATAATAATTCTTTAATGAAGGCTACTAAAGGAGAATCTCTTTCAAATATTAAGTGCAAACACGCACTTAAAGTAGCTTATGATGCTAAAAATCGATGTATTGCTTCTGAATGCATTGTTAATGCAGGAAAAGCATTTCTCGTTACAACTGAAGCTTGTCAGAGGGCAGTACAAGCTCCTGCTACGGAACAAGAAGATCTATGGAATGTTGCAATTCAAAAAAATAAAGAAGAAAAAATTGCAATTGATCGTGCTATGGATAAGATTCAGCAAGGTTTATCTGAAGTTAGTGAATCACGTAAAGATCTTTGTGCATGGTGGAAGAAATCACTTTTAGGTATTCAAGATAATAAAAATAAATGTATTGCTAGTAGTTTTATGTGTGAGGCGAGTAGAGCCAGTGTTATTGCTAATTTAGCTCGTCATCAGGCTATTACTATTGGTGCTCTTCCCGAAACAGTAGAAGTATGGAGTGATACGGTTCAAAAAAGTGAAAAAGCAAAAATAGCCTGGCAGAAAGCGCTAGAAGAACTTAGAAAAGGTATGAATAACGTTACTTTTTTTAAACAAGAATGGGCAGAACATTTTCAATTAGCACAGGATGAGATTTTGCAATTTAGAGAAATGAGAGATAAGATGCAAGTGGATTGGAATCAACGTCTAAAATTCGGTGAAGATGCTTGTTCCTCTTGGAGCGCTACGATACTTCAATTAAAAGAAACCTCTGTACACGACAAAATTTAAATATTGCATTTAAGTGACTCTAAATCAG
>Ga0155638_1134_pt1 | contig 17922 bp, 3 predicted proteins | sample RifCSPhighO2_12_FD_107295 | JGI IMG/M metagenome (GOLD analysis project Ga0155638, IMG submission 107295) | Verrucomicrobia bacterium RIFCSPHIGHO2_12_FULL_41_10
TCTTATACCCAACAGAATTAGGAACATCGATTACCCTTTCTGAAGTGGATTTTTTAGAAGAAGAAGAGTTTGGTACTTTTAATCTGTTTGGGTATATAGCAGCAGAACAATCAGAGCAAGCAGCAGAATGTAGTAGGCAAGCCGCGGAAGCATTTGGAAAAGCACGCGGAGAGGATAAAAACTGGAGGGAGGGAAATCAGTGGAGAGAAGCAGGTAAATCCGCACAGTATAGTGCTGATTGTCACATCAAAGGCATGGAATCGCAATACCAAGAGATAATGGGAGGATACGAGGAAGCAGCAGAAATATTCAAAAAAGCAACGGAGTTATTTATTCAAGCAGTGCAATTGCTGAAGGAAGGAAAAGAAAAAGAGAATATGTACTTCTGGATCGAAGGTAACCATTTCCAATCAGAAGGAATCAGTAGAAAATATAAACTTCAAGAACTAGAGGCTCAAGAAGCTGGCAAAGCAACTCTTGCTGCAGGCTATCGAGAGGCTGCTGCAACAATCCAAAGAGCTTCAGAGCAGTATCAACTAGCAGCTCAAGCCTATGTTGCAGGAAAAGATAGTGAAGGTGCTACTTGGTCTCAGGTAGGCAAATCTCTCCAAGTTAGTGCAGACTATCAAGCAAAAGCGAGTGAAGCACAAGATGTTGGCAAAACAACGTTCGCAGCAGGTTATCTAGAAGCTGCAGCAACATCCCAAAGAGCTTCGGAACAGTATGAACTAGCAGCGAAGGTCTATGCAGCAGGAAAACAAGATGAGAGTAGTAGTTGGCAGTGGGAAGGCTATTACCTCAAAGCAAAAGCAGAGCACCAAGCAAAAGCAGCTGAAGCACAAGAGGCTGGAAAAATAGCCCTCGCTACAGGCTATCGAGAGGCAGCAGAAACATACCAAAGAGCTATAGAATACCAAAAAGCTAACTATCAGAATAAACAAGTAGCCAAGACCAGCGCTCTCAGCGAAATGAAAAGAGATATTGATCAGAGATTGGATTTGGAAAACTCTTATTGGAGCCAGCCAGCTTCCTTGTCAGGTGATAGTGCATGCTATCAAGTAAAAGCATGTGAAACCCAAGAAGTAGCAAGTGAAGCGCAAAAAACTGGAAAAATCAACATAGCTGAAGACTATAGAAAAGCTGCAGTAGCATACCAAAGTGCAGCAGATCAGTATAAACTGGCAGCTCAGGCTTCTGTCGCAAGAAAAAAGAGTGAATGTAATAGTTTGAGTAATGCAGGTGCAGCTTTTTATAATGCAGCAGAGAAACTAGAGAAAGCGATTGAAGCTGAGGCAGCAGGCAAACCAGAAGTGGCTAAGAAATGGAGAGAGGTGATGGAGCAACAATTACAAGCCACTGATCTGTTTACCAAAGCTTCGGAAGCAAAAACTGCAGGAAAAGAACAAAAAGGTTATCGTCAGGGTTATGGTTTCTATAATGCAGGTGAACCGGAAGGTGACTGTTGGCATAATGCAGGTCTTAGTTTGAATAATGCAGCAGAAAAACTAGCAAAAGCAATCGAAGCCGAGATAGCTGGCAAGCCAGAAATAGCTCGGAAATGGCACGAAGCTGCCGAGCAAAATAAACGCTCCGTTGAGTCTTATGCCCAAGCAGTAAAAACTTATGCTGCAGAAAAAGAAAAATACAGTTTTAGAGGGGAAGGTCATATGTCTAATGATATATTCAAACAGAATGAAGAAGTGGGTTTTTCAAAAGAGGAAGAGTCCGGCACTTTCAATTCGTTTGGATATAGTAGGCCTAATTATGGTAAACATTCGGTTAACCCATCTATGGAATATGCTCCAACTCATCATCAGGGTAATCCTTCAAATCTCAATCAGCGCATCAATCAACCTTCCACTTCTCACCTCTCACCTCCCACCACTATGAAATCTGTTGGCCGAATGGGTACTAATTATGGTAGCCGTAATTTTAGAGAAGAAGATTATAGTAGGCGTAATTTTAGTGGGGAAGGTTATAGTTGGCGTAATGCAGGTCTTGGTTTTCATAATGCAGCAGAAAAACTAGCAAAAGCTATTGAAGCCGAGTTAGCAGATAATCCAAAAATATACCCAACAAGATTGGAAAGATCGACTTATCCCTTTAAAGCACCATCCTCTTCTTTGGGTATAGCTCAGAAATGGCGCGATGCTGCAGCTCAACACGTGAGTTCTGTTGAGTATTATACCAAAGCAGCGGAAGCTCATAGGGAAGGAAAAGATGAAGGTACAAGTTGGGATAATGCAGGTCGTGGTTTTGATCAAGCAGCCCAAAAACTAGAGAAAGCTATCGAAGCTGAGATATCTGGCAAATCAGCAATAGCTAGGAAGTGGCGTGAAGCAGCGAAAAAAAATATTCTTTCAGTTGAGCCTTATACCCAAGCAGCAGGAGCAAACACTGTAGGGCAAAAAGATGGTAGATATTCGTTTAACCCATCGGTAGAATATACCGTAGAATCAAATTATAACCAGAGTAACCGCTCAAATTTTAATCAGTATATCGATCAACCTACAGCCTCTATTCGGTCTGTTGGACGAATAGTTACAAAAGATGAACGTGATAGATGGCATGATGCAGGCAATGGGTTTCATAATGCAGCAGAAAAGCTAGAAAAAGCGATCGAAGCTGAGATAGCTGGCAAGTCAGCAATAGCTCAGAAATGGCGCGAGGTAGCCGAGCAACAAGTACGCTCCGTTGAACCTTATACCCAAGCAGCAAAAGCTTATACTGCAAGAAAAAAAGAGGAAGGTTTTACTTGGAACTATGCAGGTAAAGGTTTGTATTTCGCAGCTGAACACCTTCAAAAAGCCATTGAAGCAGATGAGAATAACAAACCAGAAGTAGCTCTGAAATACCGTGAAGCAGCGAGAAAAGAAATTTCTTCTCTTGATTTTTTTAGCAAAGCAGTAACAGCTTATGCAGCAGGAAAAACAGAGGAAGGTCTTGCTTGGAGAAATGCAGGTACAGCTTTGATTAATGCAGGACAAAGTCTACAGAAAACCATTAATGCAGATAAAAATAACAAACTAGCAATAGCTCAGGAGCATCGAGAAATCGCGGGAAAACAAATTCTTATTGCCGAGCTTTTTACCAAAACAGCAACAGCTTGTGCTGCAGGAAAAACAGAGGAAGGTAATAGTTGGCGTTGTGCAGGTAATGGTTTGTATCGTGCAACTCAAGAACTAGAGCAAGCCATCAATGCGGACCAGAATAACAAACCAGAAATCGCTCTGAAATACCGTGAAGCAGCGAGAAAGTATATCCTTTCTAGTGAATCTTATACCAAAGCAGCAAGCGGTTATGAGAGAGGGGACCGATGGGAACATTCTCGTCGGAATCAAATAGGACTTGATTTGCATAATGAAGCAAAACAACTAGAAGCAACTATTGAAGGCTAACTAAAATTTTCAACTTATTTGTAAGGCACGCCCCAAAAAATAACTTACGCATAACAAACGGGACTTTCAAAAAATAGATGTTCGATAAAACAGAACTAAAAATAAATTTTAGGAATCACACTGAAAGTACGTTACAAATTAATTTAACGAGCTGAAACTACTACGAACTGCGAACTACGAACTACGAACTGATCTCCAAATTAATAGTATATTATTAATTTGGTGATCCCTAATCGGTCACCCTTCAGAAGTGAGCTCTGAACTATAGGCTTTAAAATCAACTAAATAAACCTACTGCGAAGCAGAAAAAAACTATGCATTAACACTATGAAAATAAATATATTAAATTCAGTTACTATCTCAGTAAGTTTATTAAGCTCTCATATCCTCTATGCGCAGGGTGAAAATGGGCCAAAGGCAATTAATCAGGTGACAGGCATCAATCAGACTACAGGATCGAAAACAGCAGAACTACTATTGGGAGATATTCCTTTTCAGATTAACCAAGGAGTTGAACTAACTACGAACTATGAACTGCCAACTACCAACTGTAACAATAATCAGGTTACAGGTTACAGGGTGCGGGCGTTAAGCAGGGAACAGGGAACAGAGAACAGGGAACAGGTAAGAAACACAAATCAGGTTACAGGTTGCAGATTACAGGGGGCAGGGGCAGAAATGGTAGAACTAACATTAGATGATCAGATTAGGCAGCGAACTAAAACTACTACGAACTGCGAACTGCGAACTGCGAACTGTAATAATCAAGGTAACAACCTTGATTATTACCTGATGATGGATCCTGTAACTTCTTCAACGCTTGAAGGAGGAGTCAAAACATTGTTGTCACGCTTTGCTAAGCCTTCTGTCTATCCGGAAGAGGAAGGTGCTATTTCTGCGGCAGTGCGAGTAAAACCGAATGCAGTCAACAGCAACAGTAGTAGTGATAGCAAATATGTCATTCCTGAAAATAGCTCTGTTGCTGCTCATGAAGATGCTATAGAGCAAGTACAAGGTCAGATTGATGGCATGACTGCTGCTGCTAGGGAATTTGAAACCCATTTTTCTCAAGAAATTAAGAGAGTTAAAGCAGAAGCCGAAGCAATGAGTCAAGAGGCCGAAGAAGCGCTCTTTATGGCTCAAGAGAGGGCTAATCGATCAGAAGCTTCGGAAAAAATATGGAATGAGGTTATTGATAAAGCGATATGTGCGGAAGCAACTTATGCTAACCTCGTTCAGTTTTGTATGCAGTATCGAAATCATGTTAGTGAATATTATACAGGATGGATGCTTGATTCTAAGAGGATGCAATATGATCTTGATCAGAAAAAAGCAGAGAGTAAGCAAGAATATTGGACTAATGTCATGGAGAATACTCATCTTAATCAGCCTATAGCCTATAGCCTACAGCCTACAGCCTCTATTCGGCCTGTTGGTCGAATAGTTACGATAGATCCTCAGGCTCCAGTCGATGATCGAAAAGATCAAATAGGCTCCCATTTTGTAAAGTCTTCTTCTCAGATGATTGGAGTTGCTAACTTTGAAGAATCCTTCGATCAGAAGATTGAAGCAGCAAAAGCTCAAGCGGAAGAAATGACCTCAATTGCTACCACCGCCAAAACACAAGCTGAAAAAGATCCTACCTCAAACCAATTATGGATCAAGGCGATAGAAGAAGCTACACAAGCTGAGAAGGCTTACAGTCAACTTCTTGAGGTTTATAAAGATTATAGTGAACAAGTAGTAAGTTATTATCCAGCAGATCTTGTTGATATAACGCGAGTTCGATATGACGCTGATTATAAAAGAGCTGAAATTGAAAGAAACCATTGGAGTGCTAGCATTATGGAGTGGGCTATCCAAAAACTACAAAAAAAGAGTAACAGCTTTTGTCAACGTCTTGCAATATTATCTGAAGAAGTTACTGTTGCTCAACGTCAAGGCGAGGTTCTCATAGCTCAAGGTCAACAGGCATTAGTTGATAAGATAAAACAACTCCTTTCGCGAATTGAAAAGGTTACAAAATCACAGCAGAATGGAACTCTAAAAATTACAAAAGCAAAGGTCAATAACTTTCTCGTTGAAATAGGACAGCTTGAACAGCAAGATCACAATTTTCAGCAAAATATTCCTCTCCTAAAAGCGTGTGTTCAGAAAAGAGACTTTCTGCAAACTCACATTGCAGCCTTAAAAGAGAAAGTAAGTGTTCAAAATTCTTCTCCAACACAGCTAATAGAGACTCAAGAAGTAGAGTGTTTGGATTGCATTTTTGGATTTTTGGATGAAACACCTGTCCAATCTTCACAAAATAATGGAAGACAAGCCGTTAATCCAAGTCCACAAAAGCTCCTCACTGATTATCAGCAAATTCAGCCGCATATCGAAGAAATGGTAAAACAACTTTTTTCTGGAAATACGAAAGTTTCCAAGCAAGCTGAGACTTTGCTCTTCCAGATTAACCAGCTTGAGCAGCGAGAGCAAACATTGCAAGCAGAAGAATCAGCAAAGCTTGCTGCTGAAGAAAAGAGATTGAAAGAAAGAGAAGAGTGTAAAAAAAGAATAAAAGAAGCTAAAGAGAAAGAACAGAAAGCACAGGAAGAATATGAGCTTGTTGATTTCCAAAGTCTATTGTTTTGGAATTGGTCTAATGTTGCAAAAGCATTTGGTAGAACCGCCTTCTATTGGAAAAAAGTTGGTGAAGCGGAACAAGCAGGAAAAACGATACTTGCAGCAGGTTATAGGGAAGCTGCAGCAATATCTCAAAAAGCCGTAGATCAGTATAAACTATCAGCTGAAAGAAAAGACGCAGGAAAAGAGAGTGAAGGTGTATGTTGGGGTAATGCCGGTGATAGTTTGCTTAGTGAAGCAGACACACTAGGCAAAGCCATTGAAGCAGCTGAGGCTATACCCAAACAGGATGAAGAAGAGGATAGTTCTTCAGAGGAGGAAGTGGATAGTTCTTCAGAGGAGGAAGTCGGTGTTTCCAATCCGAGTGGATATAACAAATCAGCAATAGCTCAAAAATACCGTGAAGTTGCTGGAAAATACAATCGTTCAGTTGAGTTTTTTACCAAAGCAGCAACAGCTCATATGGAAGGAAAAACACAGGAAGGTACTTGTTGGAATAATGCGGGTGCTGGTTTTTATTGGGTAGCTGAACAACTACAAAGAGCCATCGAAGCTGATGAAAATAGCAAAGCAGCAATAGCTCAAAAATATCGTGAAGCTGCGGAAAAAAATCTTCTTTCAGTTGAGCCTTACACCAAAGCGGCAATAGCTCATGCTGCAGGAAAAACAGAGGAAGGTACTTGTTGGAATAATGCAGGTAATGGTTTTTATTGTACAGCTGATCAACTAAGAAAAGCCATTGAAGCAGATGAGAATAACAAACCAGCAATAGCTAGAAAATGGCGCGAGGCAGCGGAAAAAAACCTTCTTTCAGTTGAGCCTTGTACCAAAGCAGCAATAGCTCATGCTGCAGGAAAGACAGATGAAGGTTCTCATTGGAATCGTGCAGGACTTGGTTTTTATTGGGCTACAGATAAACTAGGAAAAGCCATTGAGGCAGATGAGGCTAATAAACCAGGACTAGCTCAGAAATACCGTGAAGCTGCGGAAAAAAATCTTCTTTCGGTGGAACCTTTTACCAAAGCAGTAACAGCTTTTGCTGCAGGAAAAACAGAGGTAGGTACTTATTGGAGTAATGCAGGTACTAATTTTTATTGGGCAGCTGATCAATTAAAAAAAGCTATCGAAGCTGATGAAAATAATCAACCAGAAGTAGCTCAGCAATGTCGTGAAGCAGCTGAAAAATACATTCTTTCTGCCGAAGCTGATACTCAAGCAGTAATAGTACAGGAATACCGTGATGCCTTTCGCTGGTAAGGGATCACCAAATTAATAATATACTATTAACTTGGAGATCAGTTCGTAGTTCGTAGTTCGCAGTTCGTAGTAGTTTCAGCTCGTTAAATTAATTTGTAACGTACTTTCAGTGTGATTCCTAAAATTTATTTTGAATTCTGTTTTATCGATATCTATTTTTTGAAAATACCGTTTGTTGTGCGTAAGTTATTTGTTAGCTCGTGCCTAACAGGTCGAAACCATTCTGATCGAAAATTATTTTACTTATCTAAATGTTTAAAGTTATTGAATCTTTTATTAGAAAGGCTTCGAGAGCAAAGAAACTTAGAAAATAACTACTTATGAAAACTAAAATAATTCTACCACTATTATTTTTTACTCTCGAAAGTTTAAACATGTTGTTTGCGCAAAATGAACATATTCAATTTGAGAAACCACAATTGCAAATGGACCCTAAAATAGTAGAGGGGGTTGAAGAAGGGATCGAAGGGCTCATGACCAAAGAAAAACCAAAAACACCATCAGTTAAACTACCACCTATCACAAATACAAATCCTAATAAAATACCGACAACACAACCTGTCCACCTTATTGCAGTACAAAATCTACTACCCGATATCCAAGGAGCAAAAATAACACTGCCATCACTCACTCGGCCCAATACAGCATCATCTGGTATGGTTCAAGAGAAAACTTTATTACAAATAGAGGACGACACGAAGTTAATAGAAACAGGGAAAGCAATAGAAACCTCAATAAAAGAGAAAGGACAAGATACCGTTCAGCAGCTCACTGAGCATATTCCTCAGACCACGGAACCTAGAATACTACAAAATCAAGAAGAATTAGATTTTTTGGCAAAGGCTGCTCAAGCAAGAACCACTGGTCATTACGAAGAGGCCGATCTTTGGACAAAAGCAGCTGAAGCAAGTGCAGCAGAAGCAAAAATCTCTGAAAAAAATGGCATAGCTACTCTTTGGGGAAAAGTTGCAGAAGCTACCATAAAGGCACGAGAAGCTAATAGTAATCAGAATGATAAAATTACTGATTTTTGGGCAATTGCTGAGCTTTGGGCCCATGCAGTACGAATTGCCCAACATGCTGCTGAGTATAGGATTCAAGCAGCAAAAGCCAAATTAAGTGGAAATGAAACCAATTCTGATTGCTTTGATAACGCGGCTGACTTTGCTAGTTTGCGTGCTCAATTATTAGAAGAAGCCTCAGAAGCTATGAAGCAAGCCGCTCAAGCTAAAGAAGCAAACCAAGAAGAAGAGGCTGACCTGTGGATTATACTAGCTCAAAGAAAAGAAGAAATAGAAGAGTATAAAACTGAAGCAGCAAAAGCGAAATTAAGTGGAAATGAAACCGATTACAACAGCTTTAGTAATGCGGCTAACGCTGCTAGTTCTCATGCTGATGGATTAGAAGCAGCCACAGAGGCCCTGAAGAAAGCCGCTCAAGCCAAAAAAGCTAACAAGAGAGAAGAGGAAGCCCTGTGGCTCAAAATAGCTCAACAAAAAGGAAAAGCAGCGACCTATAAAATTCTAGCAGTAAAAGCTAAATCAAGTGGAAACAAAATCAATTTTGATTGCTTTGATAACATGAGTAATGCATTCGAAGCAGCCTCAGAAGCCATTAAGAAAGCAGTTCAAGCCAAGGAAGCAAACCAAGAAGAAGAGGTAGCCATTCAGCTCAAAATAGCTCAACAAAAAGAAGAAGAAGCAGAAAAATATCATGCCGAATTAAATAAATATTATGCCGAATTACATGATGAGTCGGATGATGAATCGGATGATGAATCGGATGATAAGTCGGGTGATGAGTCGGGTGAGTTTTAGGATGAAGCAGACCTTAAATTTTATAAGAAAGAAATGAACAATTACCATTAAAAACGATGAAAAAATCGTATTCAAAACTTCTTATTATTATGAAAAATACCATAAAAACAAATACATTCAAAACTCTTGCTATCTGTTTAAGCATATTGAGTGCACAAACACTCTTTGCTAAGAGTGAAAGTAGGTTGGAGACAACAAGTCAGGTTACAGGTTGCAGGTTACAGGGGACAGGGGCAGAAATGGCAGAATTACCATTAGAGGATCAGATTAGGCAGCGAACTAAAACTACTACGAACTGCGAACTGCGAACTGTGAACTGTGATAATCAAGGTGACAACCTTGATTGTCACCTCATGATGGATCCTCAAGAAATTGAAGAGGCCGAAAAAACTCTCAAAAAAGGATTAGGGATTTCAAACAAAAAAACATCTCCAGCTAGACCATCTGAATTTACCGAGACTCACACTGATTCCGCGAATTCGAATACATTTACTATTTTACAAAACCGTGGTCAAACACCCAACACTTTTTCATCCTCCTCACAGTCCATTGATCCAGCTTTAAAAAATCAAGCCCAACAAGCCATAAAAAGGGTTATCAGCAACTCCTCAACCCAACTTCAAGACCATTATAAAAAGGCCGACGAGGCATGGACCGAACGCGATCGTGGTTGGAAAGAACAGAGTCAACTTCATCATGAACTTCAAGTAAGCCGTCAACAACTGACCTTGTCCGAACAGAAGCTCCAACAAGCCACTAAGGCAACAACCAACGAAGAGCTTGACAAAACCAGGCTTGGAAAGATTTCTAAATACGCGTGGATGACCGGAGGTATATTAGGTAATACTCCTGAGCCACACGCTCAGGTAACCGGTATAGGCGCTTCAGCGCTGGGAGGGATTACAGGAGCGATCAATACTGCATGGGCTCATGGTAATTTAGCTCTTATCAGACGAGAACATCAACAGATCAGCAAACAACATGAGCTGGCCCAAGAACGAAAAGATCAGGCACAACAACAGCTTCTCCCATTAGAGCAACGTGCTCAGCAAATGGAAGCCCTTGCTTTCACACAAGCAGAGCAGGCTGCCAGAACACTAGCCGAACAACTCCATCCTCAAGCAGACTGGCAAGAAAGCCAGTACCAAGTCTGGGGAACTCTTGTTGGCCCAACATGGAGCGAGAATGAAAAACACCATCTCATCAACCAAGCACGCCTGAATCCAAGCTGGGTAGAAGAAATTACAAGAAAATCTTGGGAACAAAAAATCGAAACAGGTAAAGAACAATATACTGCACTCCAAAAAAAGGCCAACCTCAGTTCATTAGAACGACAGTACCAGAACGCTTGCCAACAACATCAACGTGCACAAACACAAGAAGGGCAACAGCGAAACCTCCTTAATCAAGGCCAAAACTCCATAGAAGACCTTAAAGGAGAGATCGAAAAGCGTGTGGACGAGTTAGAGAAGCTTGAAACACGAGACAAAATTCAATTTGAACAAAAAAAGAAAGAATTCATTAAAAAGCTCGAAGAATTAGAAAAGACACAACTGCGCCTCCAAGGACTACAGAGAAAATGGGAAGAAGCCGTTGAACGAACAAGTAACCAAGACGAACAACGCTGGACAGCCTCCAAAACCTATCACAACGCCAAAGAAGAAGCGGAAAGAATGCTAGCTCGCATTAAAAAGTCCTACCAAACCGATCGAGAGCTCTTGCAAAAGATTTGGCTTAAGAGTGCCTCCAGTAACTACAAAGAGTGGAGCTTGCCAGAAATCAGTTCATCTCACGAAACAGAAAATGCTTCAAACCTTTTTGAAGAAACAATAAAGAGTGAAGAGAGTGCGCCTCCCGTACAACGTTTAGAAGAGATAGAGGCCCGTGGACGCAACCTCCGACTGCGAGAAGCAATGATGAATTCTGCAACAACAGCGGAGAAGCCTACGGTTCTCACATCAATTTTCCGTTCATTTTCAAAGCAACCCTCATCCTCTGTGAATCCATCGGTAGAATATGCCAGGGGATCAATTAATAACCAGAGCGATTCCTCAAATCTCAATCAGCGTATCGATCAACCTATAGCCTATAGCCTACAGCCTACAGTCTCTATTCGGCCTATTGGCCGAACGATTCCTCTACCAAGCAACCTAGATCAAGTCAGAGAATGGGCTCAGCAAAAACAAGCACATCCAAGCGCCCAAGATCAAGAACGTTGGGATATTCTAGAACAACTTGATCAAGTTCAAAAAGAGATCAGCGTCAAAAGAAAAGCCTTCCAACAAGAAGAATCCTTCATGGAAGAGTCAATGGGTAACGGCAATGAAATGGATGCCAACAACGATGATGACGATAAAAAAAGCAAATTGAGTACTGCAACGGCACGAACAGCTTCTTCTAAGATCTCCAAGACTTCATTATTTTCATCATCATCATCAGCTTCCTCCTCCCTGAGTACTGGCAAAAGTAGCATCTTTAGCTTTAGCGGCAAAACACTCTTTAATAGTAGTAGCAAAAAAAAATCAGCATCTTCACTTTCGCCCATTAACGAAGAGTCTCAAGACCCTCAAGAAAAACTCAGGCAACTACAAGAGCAGGCAAGTAATCTTAAGAAGAGATATTTTGAACTCCTTGATCAAGCTGAAAACGAACGCCTGAGTTCATTAAAAGGTCAAAGAGCAGCAATTCCTTTTGCTAAAGAAACAGATCGTAACTATGCTTGGGAACAGGTAGACCGAAAAAGCGTTACACTGATTCAAGAAAAACGTCAAGAAGAAGAGCTGGAAAAACTCAGGGAAGAACAACAAGAGAGTTGGCAAACAAATACCGAGCGTTGGAGAGCACGGGCCCAAGCCGATTATGCTGATAGAGCTTTTAAGCAAGCTCAACAAAGAACACTCAAGCTAGGAGAAGAAGCAACAAGATCGAGAAACGCAGCACAATTAACGGAAGCTAATCGAAAAAGAAACGAGTCATTAGCAGAAGAAGAAAAGTTACAACAAGCTTGGTTTGCCGCTGAAGAAGAATGGGAAAAAATGGTTCAAGAATATCGTGCTGGCCATTCAGAACAGAGCGTTGCTTTGGGGGAAAGCAATGAAGATGTCAACATACAAGCTAGTGAACGTCTCAAAGAAAGAGATCGAGCCATCAACAAACGCTGGGAAAAATTCCTAAAAAGTTATCAAACTTCCGAACTTGAAAAAAGCGCTGTTGAACAAGAAGAGATCAGCGAAGCCATCATGGCTCTTGAGGGTCAACTCGAACAAGCATACCAGGATAGTTTGATAACATATGCTAATCAAAAAGTGTTAGCATTGGCCCATTATCGAGAGGTAGCCTTCCAACGAGCTTTGGACCACGCACGTAACCATCCCGAAGAAATGGCTGAAATTTGGGCGAAAATCGCAAGCAAACAAAACGCAATTACAAATGAGAAGCATGTAGTAGCTCAATTAGAAAAAATAGAAATTAACAAACAAGCCGCGGCAGCTTTTAAAGAAGAAGCCAAACGCCTTGAAAAAATCGAGAAAATCTGGAGACGTGTTTTAAAAGAAGAACAAGAAACGGCACAACAGAGACGAGAACAAGCCGTTCAAGACTATTATCGAGGTAACCACGCGGTTTGGAACTCATTGAGCGATCAAGAACGTATGCGCTACAATAGCGAAGCCATCAAAGCTAACAAAGAATACGATCAGAAAAGGAACGAAGCACAAGAAATGATCGCTGAGGCTCAAGCAGAAAAATTGAGAATAGAATCCGAAATAAAACGTATTGGAGAAAAAACATGGATTACTCCGACAAAACGGAAAGACAAACTAACTCGATATTATCAGCAACTAGAAGAACAGGGAGATATCATCAAAAAAACTTCTGAGCAACTTAAAGAACAAGAAGAATTCTTAAGAATAGGTAAAAACGCCAAAGAGAAAGAAAACTATTACGAAGCCTTAGCCCAAGCTCAATGGGCGCAAGAAAAAGCAAGAGAAGGTAAAAATTTATATTGGAAAAAGGCTGCTGAATGTTATGAGCAAGCTAGCACTCATTGGAAAGAGGCTGCAGATGACATAACTTTAGAATCCCAACAAAAGAAAAACAAACAAGTCGCTGCCTCCTACAATAGAGCTGCCGAGTCTTACCAAAAAGCCGCAGAAGAGCATGCAGCCTTGCTAACAACACAGCGTAGACATGAAGTCTTAATTCGACTCTACGAAGAAGAGGGGAAATTATATGAGCAACTAGCGGAGCAACAAGAAAAGAATGGATTAACCTCCGACACCTCTGCCATCCAAGAATCTCTCTACCAACTCGAGAAGAAAATCGAACGCTACCTTGGTACTAGGGGGAGCCAAATAGAAGAACTTCAAGAAAACCTTCCCTTACTAAAAAAACGCTTAGAGGAACTCAATAACGAAGGTATTGCCCTGCGCCAACAAGGCAAAGAACCCTTGGCATTAAAAAAAGAAGGTTTGGCTACTAGCCTCCAAGAGCTTCTTCCCTCCTGCCAAAAGGCCTTGGAAGATCTTTTTTGCGAAACTCCAGAAAGTAGCGAACGAGCAGCAGCAGCAATTACTGCGATTCAATCGCACAAAACCAAAGACCAGCAACTTCAGCAAACTATCGAGCAAACATTCCAACTCGAAGCAAAAGTAGTGCCACTCGAGCAAAGAGCAGTCCTCCTTTCATCGGAAATGACAGAGGCTCACGGGCGAGGAGAGCGCCTTCTAATCAAAGGTCAACACGCACTCACCGTCCAACTTAATCAAGTGCTAGAAGAGGCTAGAAAAGTAAAGACGTTGTTAACACAATCCGAAGAAGCCGAGGATACCTCCACTCAATTTCAAACCTGCATGAAAAAATTGCAGCAAGTTGAAGAACAGGATCGCTACCTTCAGCAAATTACTCCTCAACTTCGACAACTCGATCAAAATGCAACCTTCTTTACGACGCGCATTGGAACGCTAAAAAACGATATACAAGTATCCAAAGATCAAGGAGACACCTTCCTCGCTCACGGCCAAGAGAAACTCCTGCACCAGGCAAATACGATCCTTTCAGAAATCGATCCAATAGCAAAACAACTTCTCTCAAGAGCTGAGAAAGCCGAAAAAGCCTCTGAACGAGTCAACCAGTTACTGAATCGGTGCACTCAATTCCAGCAAGAAGACACAACCCTTCAAGAACATGCTGCCTCCCTACGCGAGCTTGGGAAGAAGAAAAATAGCTTTCAAAAACGTTCTGACGTCCTCACTATAGAAATCATAGCCTCTCAAAACAGAAAAGAGATACTACTCGGAGAAGGATTGCAACAATTGCAAAAGACAATTGCAAAAGCTTTATTGGCCATTGAGCAAACCAGTAAGCAAATACTTGAAGGCGTTAATAATTCTGCAGAAATGGCGAATGCTCTCTTGATAAAACTCAAACAACTTGAAGAACGTGACGCATCACTTCAAAAAAATGCGCCAACATTACTAGCCTTAGAGCAAAAAAAGAATCACTTCCAAGATAGGCTTAAAAATCTTACGGGTGAGATTGCTGATTCTAATAGCCATAGAAACAATGGAAAGCACTCCAACTATCTTAGCGAGGGACAACAAACCCTCTTGAGTCAGATAACTCAATGCCTCTCCAAGATCGATGAGAGTGCACAACAACTGCTCGTAAACGCAAGCGAAACTCCCGCCGCAGAAGCTAAAACCCTCTTAACTCAATTGGATCAACTCATGCAGCGAGATCAGCAGTTTCAACAAAATGCTCCTGACTTGCTCAAACTTAGCGAGAAGAAAAACTTCTTTCAGCATCGTGCTGAGACCCTCGGTAGGGAGATCAATGCCTCTCAAGATCAGCAACAGTCACTTTCGATTCAGAAACAACTTCTCCTTGAGATCAATCAAGCACTTGAAAAAATTGATCAGAATGCGAAACAACTCCTGTTCGGTATAGCAGGGCAAACCCAAGATCTTCTAAGTCAACTTGACCTGCTGAACCAACGTGACCAACGCCTTCAGCAATACCTCACGCAACTAAAAAATCTGCAACAAGTATTGCTTCCATTGCAACATCGTGTGAAAGCACTTGAAAACGAAATCATCTCCTCTCAAATCCGAGGTGAAATATCCCTCGCTCAAGCGCAGAAAACCTTGTTAGAAGAAATCAACAAAACACTTCAGCAAACTTCACAAATAACGAAGCAATTGCTTGCTGAGGATCAGGGAAGTTCTGAACTAGCGTTCCAAGAGATGAAAAAAGTAATTCCGCTCTTGGACCAACTTCGTTTGCGTGATGAGCGATTGCAAGAAAATGCCTTGTCCTTACGCGATCTTGAACAAAAGAAAAAACTCCTTCAACAGCGTATTGACTCCTTAAAGACCGAAATCACTTCTGTAGAAAAAGCAGGAGAAACCCTCCTTACTCAACAACAACAAACCTTCTTAAGCACTCTACAACAAACACTCGATAAAGCTTCTGAAATTGGTACGCAATTGGTGAAGGGAGCCGATCAGGCTCTAGAACAGGCAAAATCCCTCTTCTGCGAGGTAGACCAACTCCAAGTTCACGACCGACAATTAAAAGAGAATATCCTCAAAGTCCAAGAACTCCAGCAAAAGAAAAATATCCTTTGCGACCGTCTTACAGCCTTAGCAGAGGAGATGAATATCGCCCAAAGCCAAGGAGAAGTGCTCGTAGCTCAGGGGCAACAGACATTGATTGAGAAGTTGAGGGGAATTCTTTCACGAATTGATGAGATAACAGAACAACTGCGGAGAGGATCTTCTACTAGCGTTTTGCTAACGACCGAACCAGCTAATACTCTTCTCACTGAGATAGGACAGTTTGAACAGCAAGATGACGGCTTTCAGCAAAACATTCCTCAACTAAGAGAATGCCTTGAGAAGGGACGTTTCCTCCACACTCATATCGCTGAGTTAAAAGAGAACATCACAGCTTCTCAGTCTTCACGAGATCGAGGAGAACAACTTTTGGCTCAAGGTCAACAAAAAATCCTCTATGACTATCGTCAAATTCAATCAGGTATCAATGCAGTGGTAAAACAACTTCTTGCTGGAAATAAGAACGCTTCTGAACAAGCTAATGCTTTACTAACTCAGATTAAGCAACTTTTACAACGAGAAGAAACACTTCAAAAGAATATTCCAATACTTCTTACTAGAGAAAAAATCGGAGAAATAACAGCCAAAATAGAAGAAGCAAAACAAGCATTGTATGAAAAAAGTGGAGGAGATATAGGATCTCATTGGCATAACATTATTGTTAAACTGGAACAAGCGAGAGACAGTTGGAATAAATTTGGGGAATTAGTAAATCAAGGAAAAATTGAGAAAGCTTGCTTGTGGAAAAAAGTAGCTGAAAAATCAGAAGTTTCAGCAGAGGGATTAAGACAAACTATGCAAGCTGTAATAAGAACTACACAAGAGTCACGACGGCTAGAAAGAGAAGCTTTGAGTGCTTACTATACATCAGATGCTTCTACTTGGCTATTAAAGTCAGAAGAAGCTTTAGAGAAAGCAAATCAAATGAGAGGTAAAACAAGAGATTGTTGGAAGAACCTAGCAGAGCAATATAAAATTGCCGCTAATTATGCAGAGAAAGCTTTAGAAGCACATAATGCAGATAAATCAGAAAAGGAAGGAGAAAGAAGTTCGTGGTGCAGTGCAAGTCGTGCTGTACATTTTAGTGCAGAGTATCAAGTAAAAGCCATCGAAGCCGAAGTATTTGGGAAGCCAGAAATAGCTAGAAAATATCGAGAAGCAGCTGAAAAATATACGCGTTCCGCAAAGTCTTTCACTAAAGCAGTAGGAGTTTACGTTGTAGGAAAAGGAGAAAAAGGTAAATGTTGGCATAATGTTGGATTAGCTTTATCTATTGAAGCCCATGAACTAGGAAAAGCTATTGAATCTGAAGTAGCAGGCAAACCAGAAATAGCTAGAAAATACCGAGAAGCCGCTGAAAAATACAATCTTGCAGTGGAGTATTATACCAAAGTAGTAAAAGCTTATAATCAAAATTTGGAGGCTGCAGGTTATAATTTGCAGTTGGTAGGTGATAGTTTAAATGAGGCAGCAGAAATACAAGAAAAAGCCATCAAGGCAGATGAAAATAACAAACCAGCAATAGCTTTGAAATGGCGTGAAGCAGTGGGAACATATTCTTTTTCCGTTGAGTTTTTTACCAGAGCAGTAAGAGCTTATGAGGAAGAAAATACACGCGAAGAAGGTACTTGTCGTTGGGCTTGTACACCCGAAGGTAAATATTGGAATCACGTAGGACGTGCTTTATTTAATGCAGCTAATAAACAAGTAAAGGCTATTGAAGCAGATGAGGCTAGCAAACCAGAAATAGCTCTGAAATGGCGTGAAGCAGCGGGAAAACAAATTCTTTCAGTTGAGCCTTACACCAAAGCAGCAAGAACTGATTTTCATGGAAAAAATGGCGCTTTATGCTTAAATAAAGCTTTACGTTGGGATTATGTAGGTTATGGTTTTTATAATGCAGCAGAAAACTTAGGAAAAGCCATTGAGGCAGATGAGAATGGCAAACCAGAAATAGCTTTGAAATGGCGTGAAGCAGCAGGAAAAAACGATTTTTCTATTGAACCTCTTACCAAAGCAGCAATAGCTTGGGGAGGAGAAAAACCAGATGTAGCTTCAATGTGGTGTGAGGCAGGACTAGGTTTGTTTAATGCAGCAGATGAACTAAAGAAAGCCATTGAAGCAGATGAAGCTAATAAACCAGCAATAGCTCAGAAATGGCGTGAAGTAGTGGAAAAAAACAATCTTTCAGTTGATCTTTTTACCAAA
>Ga0155638_1096_pt2 | contig 17622 bp, 13 predicted proteins | sample RifCSPhighO2_12_FD_107295 | JGI IMG/M metagenome (GOLD analysis project Ga0155638, IMG submission 107295) | Verrucomicrobia bacterium RIFCSPHIGHO2_12_FULL_41_10
CTCCTCAGCTGGTTTTACAAAAGAACCTTTATCCCGAACACAGAAAGCGACTTCAGTAGCAGCACTTATTTTAGGCAGCGAGGGCCTTCGTGCAGCACTTGTGCCTACGCTAAGTTTCCTCTTTCCCTACATCAAACCTGTAATTACATCGTACGCAACACGTAAAATGAATCAGATGTTTACCACGAAAGAATAAACAAAAAAGTGAAGGGTAAAGAGTAAAGAGTAAAGGGTCCTGAAGCACAATTTACTAAGTCAACACTACATGACTAACAGATGAATCTAGCCAGCAAGAAGAGCAGAAATTAACCACAAAAAGTTATAAGCCATGAATTGCATTGAAATTGAACCTACAACCTGCTCTCTTTATCGTCATCTTGTCACTGATCCTGGGATTCGTGGTGGACACGCGAGAGTACAAGGCACTCGCATTGGCGTTCATGATGTCATTGCCTATTTTCTTCTTGGATGCAGCTTTGAAGAAGTCATGAAGAATTTCCCTGATTTAACACGTTCTCAAATTTACGAATGCCTTGCTTATTATGAAGATAACAAAGCAGAAATTGAAGAACTGGCTTTACCTCAACTCGAATGCAATTAACTGGCATTATGAGATTTTTTCTCGATCACGATGTTCCCAATCATTTGGCGACTACCAACCTTACTTTATTTCTGCGAAATAAAGTAAGGTTGCTAAAATTGGCAACACTTACAATCTAGCCGTCACTTTAGAGCCTGAAAACAACTCTATTGCTTTAATAGCATTGCTAGCCAATTCCAATGAAAATGCTCTTAGTTGACCTAAGCAATTCGACATCGAAATTTGCTCTCTCTACCCCGAAACGTCTACTTTCTCGGCGATCTTTGCCGACTGCTTCATTGAGTCAGGCAGCACTCACCGATCTCTTAGAAGGATGGGACTTTCAAAATGTGGTCATTGCCTCAGTAGTGCCTAAGGCAACACAAGTTCTAACCAAGTTTTTTAAGGCAGCAAAGATCCCTCTTCTGTCCATTAATGCATCAATCGATCTCGGTTTCAAAATAAATTACCCCAATCCTAGTCATATTGGAGCAGATCGTTTAGCTAATGTTGCTGGAACTATTGCTCTTTATAAAACCCCGGCCATTGTGGTTGATTTTGGAACGGCTATTACCTTTGACATCATTGATGCCAAAGGAGCTTACCTTGGAGGAGTTATTGCGCCAGGGCTCACAACCTCTGCGGAAGCTCTTCACCTGCGCACAGCACTCCTCCCTCTGACAAAACCAACCCCCATTCGACGTGCTCTGGGAAAAAGCACATTAACAGCTATCCACTCAGGTCTTCTCCTTGGTGCTCAAGGTCTTGTTAGAGAAGTTGTCGATCGAGTTACTCAAGAAAATTTTTCTGGCGAACACCCAACCATTATTGCGACAGGAGGCGATGCTAAGCTTGTTGCACAGGGAACGAACCTATTTGATGCAGTGAATCCAGAACTGACCCTGGAAGGATTACGAGAAATTGGAAAATTGGTAAACTCAAACGAACTAAACTAATAGGAAGCAAGCAGAAAATAGCCACAAAAGAACACAAAAAAACACAAAAGAAGAAATAAAGAAGACAAGCGGCCCTAAAATACAAGAAATTTTAATTAACCGCAAAGAACGCAAAGAACGCAAAGAACGTAAAGAATGAAAAATACTGTAGCTACCAAGATAGAAACCTTGGCAGTTGTTTAAGAGCTTAGGAGGTGAGGAGTTTAGTGGAGCAATCTATTCTCTGCGTTCTTTGCGTTCTTTGCGTTCTTTGCGGTTAAATATTTCTGTATTCTTTGTGTTTCTTTGTGTTCTTTTGTGGCTATTTTTTTCTTCTTCTTGTTAGTTCAATTCAGTTTGAACTTACTTCGAACACACTCTATTTATGACTAGTGCTTCACTTAAACCTGCACCAGGTTCTCTTGAGAATTATCAAGCTTTTGCTCAAACCAATCCGAAAGGTAAGGCGAGAATAGGAGTTGGAGCAATGCTAGGAGGTAAAGTTATTGCTGAACGCTCCTTGGGTTCCGGCAAAATAATTCAATGGCTTCGTACTAAAGGAAGAGATGAAACAGTAACTCGTTTTATCAGTGAACTTAAAGCGAAATACCCTACAATTAAAAATTATTCTTTTAGTAGAGAACAACAACTTGCTACAACGCATGGATTAACCGGCGAATTGATCACTGAGATGATTAGCATGGCAGAGCAACAGTCATCTCCATCATCAAATAATAGTAGGGTCCCCGTTGACTCCCTAGAAAACTATCGCAACCTGATTAAGCCTACTTCTAACTCAGAAACAGGTAAGATGAATAGAGTCAAATTAGTAAAAGGAGAATTAATCTTAGAAGGTAAATTCTTCGATAGAATAATACAACAAGTTGTAGGCAATAAACGACGTACTACCAATGATTTCAGCAAAAAAGTTCGCCGGGATTATTTTGATCATCTGCAATCTCTTCAACAACAATCTGGACGTCCCATTTCAAACGACGATCTTGAGGATCTAGGCACGTTGTCTACCTTGCTAGAAACACGCGCACAAAAAGAGGGAGGGTTATCAATTGACATCATAAAAAATACCTTAGAGCGACTTGATCAGTTAAAGCAAAAGACCTCACCTCAACCCGACGCTACTAATACTAAAACCATTGACACTAGCTCCTCCTCTGCAAGTAAATCAGCATACCAACAGCTCCGATCTTATAGCAAACCCATTTGGAAACCACTGCTCTCTATCTTAAGAAAAGGACTTTCATCGCAAAAAGTTTCTCAAGAAAATCCAACTTTACCTTCTAAGATTCCTACTACTAGCACATTAGGAATAAAGGCCGCTAATTCCAATGCTAATCAAAATATTAGTTTAGGAGAGACACTCCAAAGTCTCGATCAAACAATTCTCCCCATAGCTGCTCCATTAAATCCAGCTCAATTAAAAAAACTTGAAGATGGTCAATTAATCTTTATTACAACACCACCAAATCAAACAGAGACTCGCTTCCTCCCCATAGCAACTACGTATCAAACTTTTGATCTTCCACCCGAGCAGGTAGCAGCAGATTGGATTAACAATACTTATGAAGCTAATCAAATCAGCAAGGATTGTACTGATGTTCAGGTTGTTCCTAATGGCCCACAAAAGATAGAGGCCACTTTAAGCATTAATCTTCCCATGGGATTTGGAATTGATCAAATGCAATTGGCTATGGAAGCTAAGAAAATTGCTTCCGGTGGATATCAAATTATTACTTCCCTCAACCAATCCAAGCAGCTCGCAACAAATGCAGGAATATGTACTGTCCTACCATTACCAGGTGGCAAGTCACTTTTTATCAATCAATCAAATCGCACGTTAAAAAGTAATCCTCCTTTTTTTAAAAGTGTAGTGCATAATCTAGCAGTGCAAAAAGCACAAGAATCAACAGTTAACTCTATTGCTCATATAAAAAATCAATCTCCAGAATCTCTAAAATCTCATCTTGAAAGATTTCATCAAATCATGGAAGGAACAGCCAAATAATTAGATTTTGTTCCATTGCAGATTTTAGGTTTATCGCGTATTTTAATGAGTTCAAACTGAACTGAATTTTTCAATCGGATGGGGGGATCTAATATTAACGATTCTCATCTCGTCACGAAGTGACCAAAAATCAACTTAAACTAAACCCGGATACTTCTACTGAATCGTAATGAGGCGACATGCAAGGTTAATAAATACAAGGCAGGCAAAAGATTTTGACGCAGTGGCTGTATGTCTCATACTGCCCCAGGATAAATCTAAGCCTAACGCAGTAGTTATTAATCTTCCACTAGCCGTAATAGATTTAGTAGAAGTATTCGGGTTACTTTCAACTTAAACTTCTATTCGGCCTATTGGCCGAATAGCTCCCCCATGCCCACTATCCCCTTTGTTCATCTTCATCTTCATAGTGAATACTCCTTACTCGATGGAGCTATTCGTTTGAAGGATCTAGTGGCCAAAACAGCGGCTTATGAAATGCCTGCCGTTGCCCTCACTGATCATGGCAATCTTTTCGGAGCGATTGAATTTTATCAAAAAGCAACAGCTGCCAATATTAAGCCCATCATCGGATGCGAGATGTACATTGCTCCGGGATCGATGCATGAAAAAAAAGGGGGCAATCAAAGAGAGAGTGCCTATCACTTGACCCTCTTAGCCTCAAATAGTGTCGGCTATCACAATCTCATTAAACTCACTACGGCTGCCCACCTGGAAGGATTTTACTACAAGCCTCGTATTGATAAAGAACTTCTTGCGAAACACTCTGAAGGACTCATTGCCCTAAGTGGTTGCCTTAAGGGAGAAATTAATATGGCCTTATCCGGTGGAGAAATCCCTAAGGCTACCGCACTCACAGCAGAATATCGTGATATTTTTGGTAAAGAGAATTTCTTTATCGAACTCAGCGACCATGGCATTGAAGCTCAACGTCGTAACAGATCCCCATTAATCCAGCTTGCTACTGATTTCGATCTTCAACTTGTCGCAACTAATGACGTTCATTTTCTTGAGCGTGCCCATCATGATGCCCACGATGTGATGATCTGTATTGGTACTGGTGCCATGGTAGCTGATGAAAAAAGAATGCATTATGTCCCCGAACTTTACTTTAAGTCTGGAGAAGAGATGGCTCGTCTCTTTGCGGATCGTCCGGATGCCATTACTAATACTCTTCAAATAGCCGAACGTTGTAATCTTACTCTAGAATTTAATCACTCAAAATACCCTGACTACCCTCCTCCAGAAGGAAAGACACGTGATGGTTTTCTTCGCGAACTTTGCGACCAAGGTCTACGACGACGCTTTGGAGAACGTGCTCATGAAGATGCATCGCTCCAACAACGACTCGATTATGAACTTTCTGTTCTAGAAAAAACAGGATTTGTCAGTTATTTTCTCATTGTCTGGGATTTTATTCATTATGCCAAAGAGCAAGGTATCCCTGTAGGCCCAGGACGCGGTTCTGCAGCAGGTTCTCTTGTAGCTTATGTTCTCGGCATTACTGATCTTGACCCTCTTCGCTATGGATTAATCTTTGAACGTTTCCTTAATCCGGATCGTATTAGCCCTCCTGATATCGATATCGATTTTTGCCAAAATCGTCGAGGTGAAGTCATTGACTATGTCCGCGCCAAGTATGGAGAACGCTCTGTGGCGCAAATCATCACCTTTGGTACAATGGGTGCTAAAAGTGTTATCCGCGATGTGGGACGTGTTCTTGGATGGGGCTATAATGATGCGGATCGCATTTCTAAGATGATTCCCAATGAACTTAATATCACTCTCAATGGTAGCAATAAGAAGGGCAAGCATGAACCTGGGGCCATCGATAAAAATCCTGAGCTAAAAAAAGCGGTCGAAGAAGAACAAGCTACCGCTCAGCTTTGGGGATATGCATCATTTCTTGAAGGACTTACTCGTAATAGTGGTGTGCACGCAGCCGGCATTGTCATCGCCGATCGCGACCTCTCTGAATACATCCCTCTCACACGAGGCAATGAAGGCAGTATTGTCAGTCAATATTCGATGGCTCCTCTTACTGATCTTGGACTGCTCAAGATGGACTTTTTAGGACTGACCACCCTTACCGTCATGGCGGATGCCATAAAATTGATCCATCAAAAAAAACCAGATTTTTCTTTAGAAAAAATTCCTATCGATGATGCACCAACCTTTGCTCTACTAAATCGCGGCGATTCTGTAGGTGTCTTCCAGCTTGAATCAGGAGGCATGACCAATGTTGCTAAACGTCTCCAAGTCGATCGTTTTGAAGATCTCATTGCACTCATTGCACTCTACAGACCAGGTCCGATGCAGTTCATCGATGATTACATTGAACGAAAAAAAGGAACGAAAAAAATTGTTTATGCTCATCCCCTTCTAGAAAAAATCTGTTCTGAAACATACGGAATTATTGTCTATCAAGAACAAGTTCAGCAAGCCGCGAATGCTCTTGCTGGCTACACTCTTGGACAGGCCGATCTTTTACGGCGTGCCATGGGAAAAAAAGATAAGGAGAAGATGGCTAAAGAGCGCATCACTTTTGTCACAGGTTGCAAGGAGCTGAATAAAATTCCTGAGAAGCAGGCCAATGCCATCTTTGACTTCTTGGAAAAATTCGCTGAATACGGATTCAATAAAAGCCATAGTGCTGCCTATGCACTGATTTCCTACCAGACTGCTTACCTCAAAGCTAACTATCCCGTAGAATTCATGGCAGGACTCTTGAGTAATGCTATTAATAATACGGAAAAGATTACAACCTTTGTCACAGAATGTGCACGAATGGAAATCTCCATTCTCCCCCCTGATGTTAATGCAAGTGGTTTGACCTTTCTTCCCGAACAACATGGAACTCATCGAGGCATTCGTTTTGGTCTCTCTGCGATTAAAAATGTTGGTACTACCGCTATGGCTAATGCCATTGTAGAACGAGAAGCGAATGGTCTCTTTGAATCTCTGGAAGATTTCTGCTGCCGTCTCGACTCTAAAAGTGTTAATCGCAAAATTCTTGAAAGTCTTATTAAAAGTGGTGCCTTTGACTTTGATGGTCGCCATCGAGCAGAACTTTTAGAAGCACTTGAATCAGCCATAAGCGCTGCCGCCTCGATTCAACGTGATCGTGCCTCAGGTCAAGCTTCCCTCTTTGATGACTTTGAAGTCTTTGCCCCTAAGAAAACTTCCTCCACTCATCCCAACAGAGAAATCCCTGCTTGGCCAGCATCCTTACAGCTCTCTTACGAAAAAGAACTTCTTGGATTTTATGTCACAGGCCATCCGCTCGATGACTATCGAGGAACACTAGAAAAAGGAAATTTCACTCCCCTTGCAGATCTCCTTCTTACTACAGAACCGGCTAAAGAAAAGGTAGCTGGGCTTATCACCTCAATAGAAAAAAAATTCACCAAAAAAGAGGGCAAGCCTTTTGCCATCGCTCTTCTTGAAGACTTTACGGGAAGCCTTGAATTTACCGTCTGGAGTGAAGCGTTTACCCAGCACGAACACCTCTTACAAACAGGAACCGCAATCTCTTGCAACCTCAAGATTATTCCACGTGATGGCGCCATCAGGGCTATTGCTTCTGACTTTAAAGCACTCACTCCACTAGCTTCGAAAAAAGCAGTTCGGCTTAAATGCCTCTGTACCCACTTAACCTCTGAAGATTTGGACTCCATCCAAAAAGAAATTCAAAAATATCCAGGCTCTCGCCCTCTTATCCTTGAATTTGTTAATGCTGATGGCAAATCACTTTCTCTCCGAACCGATAAAGCCTTTGGAATTGATGATGAGCATGCTCTTAAAAAAGCACTCAAAAAGTTTTTGATCTAAAAAACGCAGTAACTAAGCAACCTATCTTAAAAAAGACCTTAACAAGGATGGAGGCGATCAAAGGGATAACAGAAAAAGAAAGCTCATTAATTAGTCACTCATTGTTATCCTTGTTAATTACTCCCCTCTCTTTCTTCATTTTAGGAACAATTCAATAGCTTTCACGGCCTTCGTATAGAGTGGATGGCGGCCACTGCGTGCTAATTCTGCCAGTAATATATCTTCTAATCGATCTCGAGGAATGCGCACAGCCTTGATAACTTCAGAAATCGAAGACCCTCTCATCTCTGTATGAAAATACTGAGATTGAGGAGATCGTTGAATTAAAAACTCTGCATCTTGGCTTTGAAGGTGAACACGACTAATGCCACAACCTTCAACTTCCTTCAGTGCAACCTTAACATTATTGCCATTAGCATCTTGAAAAAAGGCATTAACTCCTGGAGTAATAACCTTCCAACCAAGCTGACTAACCAACCAACCAAGAAGTAATAAGGCGGTTGAGTAGTAATGCGTTCCATACTCTAATGTAACATTGTTTATTTTCCAAAGCTCTGGAGTTGCTACGCTGCAATCAAACATGGCTGCAAGTGTTTTGCGCAAAGAAAAAATACGCATCCAGTTAAGATCGCAAAGCTCCGTCTTTGATGAGGTATGTTCTGAGAGTTCTGCAATCTTATTAACAAGAACAAACTGCTCGTTTAAATGAGTCCAATCGTGACTATCAAAAATTAACCGGTCTACAAAACTCCAAAACTCTTCATCCACCGAAAGAGAAAATTCACCTTGCCTCCAAAAAACAAGAGGCAAATCAGAATCACAATGAGAAAAAACAATACCAGGGAGATTTTCTGTCGCTTGATGACTTAAAAGAAATGTGATCTGTTCTGAACAAACTTCTTCACCTTGCTTTCCATGCATGTAGCAATGGGCTGTAATCCATGCTTGAGCTTGGTTAGAAACTATTCGGCCAGCTGGCCGAATAGTGGTGAGAGGTGGGAGGTGAGAGGTGGGAGACTGGTTCTCAGCGATAATAAGAAGAGCTCGCAGGGGATGCCTCCCAGCAATTTCTCTAATGAGAGCCGTATTTTGATCAATCGATTCTTTCTCTTCTGTATAAATCGCCAAATTGATTAAAGAGGCACGCGTCTTTTTTTCGCCACTACTTTCCCAGAGACGCCCAAGTTCTTTTTCAATTGATCCAAGTTCTACGGGTAAACCTAAGGAAGTCATTTTATTAATTAATTAACAGGGATGGAAGCGATGAAAGGGATAAAAAAAGAAATAGCCACAAAAGAGCACAAAAAAACACAAAAAAAGAAATCAGACAGTAAACTTTATTGATTAGGTAGAGACAAACTGCTTTGCAGCTGTTGGTACGTTAAGTTGAAGCAAAGTATTAATTTTTAAATATGATGTTTTTATCGTTTTTTATACCCGCCTCATTACGGATGAAAAATGCGATCAGTTATTAGATTTTAATCCCCTTTTGTAACGAATAATCGATGATAATAGACATTTTTTGTGTGTTTTTGTGCTCTTTTGTGGCTATTAAAAAATATCTCTTCCATCCCTGTTAATTTTCTTTCTCTTGTATTCCATCAATTTGGTTACAAGCGCCTCCAAGTCACTCCTTGTCGTTCTAATAAATCATTAGCAGCGTCAGGACCCCACGTGCCACTACGATAAAAAACAAGATCACTACTTGATTGTTGCCAAGCCTCTTCAATCCCATCAACAAAACTCCAGGCCTGTTCTACTTCATCACTACGAGCAAAGAGTGTGGCATCACCGCTCATAGCATCCAGCAATAGGCGTTCATAAGCTTCTGGAGTCTGCTTACCAAAGGAAGTTCCATAATGAAAGTCCATTTTTACCGGTTCAATACGAAGCATCGATCCTGGCATTTTAGCAGACATTCTCAATGAAACACCTTCATCAGGCTGAATACGAATAACGAGCACGTTTTGATCAAGAGAATTTCCTGCAGCATTAAAAAGCACAGGAGGTACAGACTTAAAAGTAATTGCTATCTCAGTGGCTCCTTTAGGCATCCGCTTGCCAGCTCTCACAAAAAAAGGAACCCCTGCCCAACGCCAATTATCAACAGCAATTTGAAGAGCCACATAACTCTCAGTCGTTGAATGAGGGACCACTCCCTGTTCTTTACGGTAAGCAGGAACTGATATGCCATTAATTGTGCCTTCAGCATATTGAGCACGCACGACATGTTTAAAAACAGCATCACCTGTTAAAGGACGTAACGAGCGCAAGACTTTTACCTTCTCATCGCGAATAGCATCTGCGCTCATGCTTGTTGGAGGCTCCATGGCTGTTAGGGTCAAGAGCTGCAACAAATGATTCTGTACCATATCACGCATCGCTCCTGCCTTATCATAATAGCCAGCCCTTCCTTCAACTCCGAGTGGTTCAGCAGCAGTAATCTGAACATGATCAATATGATTAGCATTCCAAAGTGATTCAAAAAGAGAATTAGCAAAACGAAAGACCATGATATTCTGAGCCGTCTCCTTGCCAAGATAGTGATCAATACGATATGTCGAGGACTCCGGAAAGGACTCATGGACTAAATCATTAAGATTCCGTGCCGTCTTGAGATCAATTCCAAATGGCTTTTCAATAATAACACGAGCCCAATTCTTTTCATTAGAATGACTCAAGCCACTTTCTTTTAAATGATGCAAAATAACAGCAAATTGATCAGGAGCTACCGCAAGATAGAAAAGACGGTTACCAGAAGTCCCTCGTTTAGCATCTTCCTGAGCTAATTTCTGAGCAAGAGCACGATATCCTTCAGAAGAATCGAATGCACTGCATTGATAAGAAATGGAGGTTGCAAAACTATTCCAAAGCGTATCACTCACTGGAGTACGAGAATACTTTTTAGTAGAAGTCTCTAATTCCTTACGAAACTCTTCATCTGTCTTTTCGCGACGAGCAAAGCCAACCACAGCGAGGTCTGGAGGGAGTGCTCCTTCAGCAGCCAAATTATAAAGTGCGGGAATAAGCTTCCTATGCGTTAAATCCCCTGTCGCTCCAAAGATAACAAGTGAGCAGGGCTCTGGCGCTAGGCGATTAGCAATCCCCTCACGGAGAGGATTGCTATTGGAAGCTAGGAGATTGGAGACCAGACGTTCAGATCCCTTCTCCTTTGGAGAAAGAGTCTGAATTAAATGATCGGACTGCGAAGTAGTAGTGTGAATGCCTTGCATAGTTTATTGAAGAGCTACTGAGCGGCCTATTTCAGCCTTCAGCCTACCTCAGAGTTCACCTTTGAAAGAGGAGAAACCTGAACAATTACGTTGGTTGTTGGTTGATTCATAACACTGGAAACTTTCTAACAAAAGCATTCATTTCTTTCATTTCGCGTTGATGAATTCTCAATGAGGATTGACGAGCGTCTAAAATTGCGACCACACGAACTATTTCACCAGCGATTTGATAATAAATCCAATAAGGAAATTTTTTTGACTTCATTCTATATAATTTGCCACATTTAGAATGAATTCCTGCAGTATGCTGTAAAGAACTAACTTCGGCAGAGAGGGTCTCAAAAAAATATTTTCCAACCCCTACTTCCTGTCGTTCATAAAAGTCATAGCCACGGCGCATGTCTCTCTTAGCTGATGCTCGTGTTATAACTTTCATTATTTTTTAATATTTAATTCAGCTCGTAATTCCTGCATCGCTTCATCCCAATTTTGGTCTATTTCCTTGCCATCCTCCCACTCTTTACAACGTTCTTCTAAAATAGCTTGATGCCATGCAGGTGGCTCATTAAAACTAATATCGTTTTCTAACTCTTCCCATAGACGCTCCATTAAAGCGAGCTTGTCAGGTCTAGAGAGTTTATTAACTTCTTGTTCTAATAGTAGGAGTTCAGATTCATTCTCCTTCGGAGGAAGAATCCGAATTAAATGATCGGACTGCGAAGTAGTAGTAGGAATGCCTTGCATGAGTTTATTATGTATTTAAACTGAACTGAAAGAATTCACAAAATGCACAAAATATCTTAAATTTTTTTATAAAAAAATTTTTCTTTGTGTTCTTTGTGATGCCGCTTTAGCGGCTTTGTGCTCTTTGTGGTGAAATTCTGTTGATTAAGGCAACGGAAATTGCTTAGCAAAAGAATTCACCTCTTGAAGCAAGGAAGCAAGCGCTTTCTCGTCACTATGGCTTTGAAGTCCTTGATGGATAAAATCGGCAACCTGCATCATCTCCTCTTCACGCAGACCACGGGTGGTCATTGCAGGGCTGCCAAGTCGGATACCTCCTGTTTTGGTGATCGGTTCTGTATCAAAAGGAATTGCATTTTTATTAACTGTAATGGCGGCCTTATCGAGAGCTTCTTGAGCTACTGAACCTTGAATACTCTGAGGACGAAGGTCGACCAGCATCACATGATTATCAGTACCTCCAGAGACAATGGTATAGCCAAGCACCGTTAAACGGGCTGCTAATGCCTTTGCATTCAGCACCACTTGACGGACATAGTCACGGAATGAAGGTTGCAATGCTTCATTAAAACAGACGGCTTTAGCAGCAATAACATGCATCAGAGGACCTCCTTGAATCCCAGGAAAAACCTGTGCATCTAATTTCTTGGCATACTGCTCTCGACACATAATAAGACCCGAACGAGGGCCACGAAGACTTTTATGCGTCGTCGTTGTTACAAAGTCAGCATAGGGAACAGGACTTGGATGAACACCACCTGCCACGAGACCCGCAATATGAGCCATATCAACAAAGAGGTAAGCTCCCACGCTATCAGCAATCTTGCGCAAACGTTCAAAATCGATTGTCCGTGAATAGGCAGATGCTCCTGCCGTAATCATCTTCGGTTTAAACTCCTCTGCTTGTTTAGCCAAGGCATCATAATCAATCCGCCCCTCTTGCTGAGTCACTCCATAGTGAGATACCTCGTAAAACCTTCCTGAAAAATTAGCACGATGTCCATGAGTGAGATGCCCTCCATGAGAAAGATCCATTGTTAAAATGCGATCTCCTGGCTGCAAAACAGAAAAATAAACAGCCATATTCGCTTGACTACCACTATGTGGTTGAACATTAACATGCTCACAACCAAAGAGGGCCATGGCTCTCTCAATAGCTAATTTTTCAACAACATCAACATATTCGCAACCACCATACCACCGACGTCCGGGATATCCTTCAGCATATTTATTAGTAAGACACGACCCTTGCGCCTCCATTACCGCACGACTCGTAAAATTCTCTGAAGCAATCAGCTCTAGATGATCAAACTGACGCGCATGTTCAGCCTCAATGAGTGTAGCAATTTGCGGGTCGCTCTTTCGGAGATTTGCTAGTAAATCGGTCTTATGAGAGGAGTATGAAGGCATAGGAGATATTGAGTGGTTGGATTGATCGATAAAAGTGAGTATGTCGTTGAGAGCTGATTGAATCTGCTGGCTGCAACGTTGATATGTTAGAAAACCTTGTCCAATAGGATCGGAAATATCCAATTGATCGCTTGATCTTTTTAATAAAAAAATCTTCTTCTGAGCTTCTGGAAAAAGATATTCAAGCGTCTTCTTATGGTCACGTGTCATAGCAAACACATGTGTTGCCTGTTGCATAAGATCTTTCGTAACAGGCTGACTTCGGAAGAAAGAAAAACTGATACCCTGTTTTGCTAAAACCTCCAAGGCCTCCCTACTAGCTGAAAGCCCTCGTTGAGCACTTACTCCTGCAGAAGCAACCTTGATATCAGAACGCCCTGCAATTATCTTGCAAAAAAGGGCCTCAGCCATCGGACTTCTACAAATATTTCCTGTGCAAATAAAGAGAATTGATTTCATAATACCTAGAGTCCACAAGTGAACCGATTTTGAAAATGGATTTTTATTTTTGTTTGATACCTGGCTTAGCTACAGACAAGTAAGGAGTGAAGAGTAAAGGGTAAGGAGTTTATTTTTTTGCCTTCAGCAATTGATTTTTAAAAAATGCCTTTCCCCGATGACGATAGTAAATTATAAACCATCAGTTTTACAATAACCACTATTTTCGCGTTGTTTGTAAATTTACGGAAGACCTAACCTCCTATCTTCTACAGCCAGCGTCTTTGTGGACGTTGGTTACTACAAAGCTTCGAGAGCAAAAAATCCTCGAGAAAATAAAAATACAACGTCGCTTTGATAGAGCTTTTGAATACAAGCGAAAAAGTCAACTCCTAACTAATTATTCGGCCTGTTACCAAATAATTACCATTTAGTTTCTTGACACTCTTCCTATAGTTCGCTAGTATTACCCGCTTAATTGTTATGCAACGAAAAAGCGCCTTCTCTCGTAGACTTCCTGACCTCGTCACTGAGGAATTAGTTGCGGTCCTTTCTCAAAAAGGAACCTCTTTTGAATTTAAACAACTTTTTGATATTATCTACGAGCGCCTTAAAAAACGGAACGCTGCTAGCGGAGGAGAAGAGATGCTTCGTCTCCGTGCTTATGAAAAGCTTCAACACCTTGTCTCTCGTGGTATGGTTAAGAAAGCTGGCAAAAAGTATAAAGGACTTGTTTCTCTAGCTACAGCACTCGCTCCAGTAGAAGCTACCCCTTTCACCGCGAAAAGTTAGAAACCGTTCAGTCTCCGCTGTGCTGTAACTGAAATAAAACAAGGTAACTACTAACGCATCAGAAAAGAAAAAAATAAACATTGCTAGTTTTACGATAAGTACTAACTTGCAACTTTTAACCTACTCCTTCTAGCCTTTTTTATATGGTCGACGCTTACGTCTCACTTTTTATCCATATCTTGGTAGCTATTGGCTTTGCCCTTTCTGTATGGCTAGGAAGCTTTTTATTAGGACGTATTGGCACTGCCTCAGGAGTCAAAAACTCTGCTTATGAATGCGGCATGTTACCCAAAATGGGACTTCAGCCACGATTTAGTGTTAAGTTTTATCTTGTAGCAATGCTCTTTATTCTCTTCGATATTGAAATTGTCTTCATGTTCCCATGGGCTGTCTGCTATCGAGATTTCATCCTTCAGTATGGAAGTATCATCCTCTGGAGCATGTTGAGTTTTGTAAGCGTTCTTATGATTGGTTATCTTTATGCTATTAAGAAAGGCGCTTTAGATTTTGCTGCTCCGCAGCAAGCCTAAGTTGGAAGTTTAAGTTTAAGTTGATTTTTGGTCACTTCATGACAAGATGGGAAACAAGTTTTTTTGCTCTTGATGTCGCTCCAATAAAGAACTCCAACATATGCAGAGAAATTTCACCGAACTAGGTCGGTCAATATTTCATTGGTATTACGTTGCATCCTGTAGCCTGCAGCCTGTAACCTGTACCCTGTTTAGAGGAAGGGTGGCTGAGTCCGGTTGAAAGCACTCGACTCGAAATCGAGCGTAGGGTTAAACCTACCGTGGGTTCGAATCCCACCCCTTCCACCAAGGACACTGAGCAAGGACTGCTAATTTTATCAATGTTACTTAACATTGCATTTATGCCTATCATCAACTATGAATTGTTGCATGATAAATCACTCATGGCATACGGCAACATTACCTGAAGTTTTTCAGGAACTCTATTCCAACGATCAGGGATTAAGTAATAAAGAGGCTTTAGAGCGTCTTAAAAAATATGGCCCCAATAAACTTCCTGAAGGAAAAGTAGACAGTCTCCCCATTATTTTCCTCCGCCAGTTCCAAAGCCCGCTAATTTATATTCTCCTCGTTGCAAGCATAATTATTTTTTTCATGGGAGAAATAGTAGATGCTTCAATTATTCTTTTTGTGCTTCTTTTCAATGCCATCGTTGGAAGCTTCCAGGAAGGCAAGGCACAAAACACGCTCCTTGCTCTCAAAAATTTTGCAGAGACCCAAGCAATGGTTCTCCGTGAGGGGCAAGAACGCATTATCTCCGATAAGGACCTAGTACCTGGAGACATCATTATACTCCAAGAAGGAGAAAAAATACCGGCTGATAGTCGTATTGTTAAGACTAACAATCTCAAAGTTGATCAAGCGGCTCTTACAGGAGAATCAGAATCGGTACACAAAACTGTTGATATTCTAGAAAAAATTGATCTGCCTATTGCAGAACAAAAAAATATGTTGTTTAAAGGAACACATATCGTTTCGGGAAATGGTAGAGCCATTGTAGTAGCAACAGGTTTTAAGTCAGCTATTGGAAAAATTTTTAAAGAAATTTCTGTTATTGATAACGAAGTTCCTCTTAAAAAATCGATGCGTTCTCTTTCACAACTTATCGTTATAATCGCTTCCAGCGTTATTTTCTTCGTTTTTTTGCTTGGTATGCTTTCAGGAAAATCAGTCAAAGAAATGCTCTCTACAGTAGTTTCTCTGGCTGTATCTATTATTCCAGAAGGGCTTCCCATTGTCATGACGCTTGTTTTAGCAACGGGTGTTAAAAGAATGTCTAAGCGTAACGCCTTGGTAAAAAAACTTCAGGCAGTAGAAGCATTAGGCCAAGCAAGTGTTATTGCTGTGGATAAGACAGGAACCATCACAAAGAATGAAATGGTCATCCGCAAAGTATACGTTGATAAAAATATTTTTGAAGTCGACGGCGTTGGCTTTGATCCCCACGGAACAATTCAACTCAATGGAAACATCATTAATGCCATTAGTTATCCAGAACTTCTCTTTGCAGGAAAAATTGGCGCTCTATGTGCCAATGCCACGCTATCATTCTTAGAACAAGAGAAAACATGGCGTGTTACTGGTGATCCCACAGAAGCAGCGATGTTGATTTTTGCTGAAAAACTTGGGTTTAATAAGGAAGATCTTAAACGAGAATCATCGCGTATTGATGAAATTCCTTTTGATTATCACCTCAAGTATCATGCAACCATTCATCAAGAAGAAGATCAAAAGCTTTTAGCTGTTACTGGTGCTCCTGAAGTCATTTTAGCGCTTTCTCAAAAAATAAAGCGTGGTAATACAAGCCACCCTCTATTTCAAGAGGAAAAACAATTATTGGAATCCGTTATCCTTAGTATGTCACAAGAAGGGCTGCGTGTGATTGCCTTGGCAGAAAGCCACGATGCAATATCTCCTCTAACACCAGAAATGATTCATAACCTCACTTTAGTGGGACTTCTTGGCATGAAAGATGCACTACGATCAGAAGTTGCTAAAGCCATCCAAAAGACAACCTCTGCAGGTATTCGTGTGGTCATGATTACTGGAGATCATAAAATAACAGCAGAAGCAATAGCGCAAGAAGCTGGTATTTATCATAATGGAGATAGCATTCTAACTGGAGAAGAGATTGATATCTTCTCTGATGCTGAGCTTTCTATGAAACTCTCTAAAACCTCTGTCTTTGCACGCGTAACACCAGAACACAAGTTGAGGATTATTAAGGCCTATAAAGCACGAGGAGAAACAATTGCGATGACAGGTGATGGAGTTAATGATGCTCCTTCTCTTGTTGCTGCCGACCTTGGGGTTGCTATGGGCAAAATTGGCACCGAAGTAGCTAAAGAAGCTTCTGATATTGTACTTTTAGACGATAATTTTGACAGCATTGTATCAGCCATTGAAGAAGGGAGAAATATCTATAAAACTATTAAGAAAGTAATTCTCTATCTTTTTTCTACTAATTGGGGAGAAATGCTTACCATGATTGGCGCACTTCTTTTAGGTTATCCTCTCCCCCTTTTACCTGTACAAATTATTTGGCTTAATTTTGTTACTGATACTTTCCTTGATGTTGCTCTTGCTATGGAACCTAAAGAAGAAGGTTTACTTCATGGCATCTTCAAACAATCGAAACACCATCTTGTTGATAAGCTTATGCTGCAGAGGATGCTAATAATGTCGCTTCCGATGATGGTTGGAACACTCTTTCTTTTCAGAGGTGCTTTTGAGCATGATCTTCCGAAGGCGTGGACACTCTCATTGACAACTTTAGCGGTCTTTCAATGGTTTAATGCTTGGAACTGTCGTCACGAATCAAAATCAGTTTTCCAAATGAACCCTTTTTCCAATAAATTCTTAGTGAGTGCTATAATCATCATTATATCATTGCAACTTTTAGTTATATATAATCCTTTTTTACAACATCTTATGCATACAGTTCCATTAAAACTTTCAGAATGGCTCACGATTATCTCTATTGCTTCCTCTATTGTTCTGATTGAGGAAATAAGAAAATTCTTTTCTCGAAGACAATATAAAAAATCTCTGAATACTCTCAAGTGATACCAGAATTGCAAGTACTACCAATTTTACCAACGTCACT
>Ga0155638_1115_pt1 | contig 17497 bp, 22 predicted proteins | sample RifCSPhighO2_12_FD_107295 | JGI IMG/M metagenome (GOLD analysis project Ga0155638, IMG submission 107295) | Verrucomicrobia bacterium RIFCSPHIGHO2_12_FULL_41_10
CGCAGGCGGGGGCGATGGCTCAGGCGCAGGCGCAGGCTCAGGCGCAGGCTATGGCGATGGCGCAGGCTATGGCAATGGCTATGGAGATGGCAATGGAGATGGCAATGGCAATGGAGCAGGCGATGGCAATGGAGCAGGCAATGGTGCAGGATCGGGCACAGGCTAAATAAAACATGAATTTAATTAGGAGGTGTCATAATGCCGCACTGGATATTTAATCTTAGTTTGGTTTTTGGAGGATACTTTGTTGGGGCTATATCTGGATTCGGATTATCCACTATTCTACGCTTTGAGAAATGGAGAGATGAAAATGAACAAAATAAAAAGCAGTAAAGTCATACTTGATCTATATGGTGGCACAGGCGCATGGAGCAAACCATAAGGTTTTGCTAAAGCATTTTTTGAGGCTAGCCAATGACTGAAACAAATAAAATTTATCAGGGAAATACACTAGATGTCTTAAAGACTTTTCCAGATAAAAGATGTAAATTTTGCGGGATTTCTTACCATTCCACAGATAAGCGCAGAAAGTTTTGCTGTCTTCAATGTTATTGGAAATTTTCTTCAAAGTATGGGAATATTGGTTTTTTCAGAAAGGGACAAATCCCTTGGAATAAGAATATTAAAGGAATACATTTTTCGCCATCTACAGAATTTAAGAAAGGGAATAACCCCATAAACTGGAAGCCAATAGAGACGATAAGTTATCGTATTGATAACAATGGGGTTTTGAGATATTGGATAAAAATTAAAGAACCAAACATCTGGATTGAATTATCAAAATATATATGGGTAAAAGCAGGAAGGAATCTTAGAAAAGGTATGCTATTGCATCATATCAATAATGATTCATCTGATGATAGATTAGAGAATCTTATGCTAATCAGCAGAAAGCAACACCCCAAATTGCATAGCAGATGGAATACCCGAAATGTGTTTTATAAAGAGAACAAAAATGGAAAATTGAAACGAAAATATAGGCACAATCCTACCTATGTCAAAATGTCAGAGGATAGAATTGCACATGAGTGTGGGAGTTTACTTTAATGATAGTTATCTTTCTATGCTTCTCAATTTCACTAAATATCTTATTGATATGTATGCTTTCGTTTTACATGGATTTATCTAACGATACGCTAAATTCGCTTTGGCGAGCAAAGAACAAAATGCGGCGTGAGGGATACAGTTTTGATATGATAGTGAAATCAGTGAATGATATGTATTGTAATAGATGAAAACTATCAGGAGGAAAAATGAACTATATAAAAAATGATAAAAAAGAAACTGTATTATCTATTGGTGCTCCCATTTCCAAAGAGAGGTTAATCTGTGAATTTCCTAATCTTATTAAAGAAATAAACAATTTATGGTATTCACAGGCTCCAATTTGTGAGGCAATTAAAGTTATAAGAAGCAGCGGAATAACATCTGAACTTGCAACAAATATACTACTTTTTGAAATTTGTTTTTATAGGAGAGGAGCATGGACTATCGATGGAAAATTAACGCTTCTAAATGACCACAAATTATAAAACTAAGGAGAAAAATCAATATGGAAAAAACATTTAACCCTTCCGAACCTATAAAAATTCACTGCCCCTGCTGTGAGAAGTCGATCAGCATAGATATACAGGCATTTTTAGCGGAGAATGAGAAAGAGAGTATATTAAAACAAATTGCCAAGGCTATGCAAGATAACTGGAAGTTAAAAATTACAACTATAGGAAGTCCATCAATTCTATGAACCCCTCCCGCCAATGCCTCTTTGAACGCCGTAAGCGCAAACGTATTGCTAAAGAGCGTATCTGCGCATGGCATGGGTTAAGCTCCCGCGCAGTAACCATGTTAAAGAATATGGGATTTTCCACTTTGGAAGATGTTCCGGCATTCAGGGTTATGAACCTTAGAAATTATAAAGGATGTGGAGATAAGACGGTGAAAGAGATAAGGAGAGCCTATGAACGAATGCTTTTTGGTAAGATGTGAGTGATGAAAAGTTGTTACAGAAAAATAGCTCATAGAATAGAATCAGAGATTGAGACTCTTAATACTGAACTTACTATCCTAAACACATCTAAGGGAAGTCTCCAAGAAAATGAGAGGAAGATATGTAAGTTTATGGGAATCCATTACGCTTTATATTGGATTCTTTTCATACTGTGTGAAAGAAAAAGAGAGTATGAGCCTCCTCCTGTCCAATCTGTGCTGTATGAAGAAACAAAAGCTCCGTAAGAAGTGTATCCACCGCTGGAAGCGCGTAGCTCCATGCGCTTTTTGGTGTATTAGGTGTGGGGGGATCACCCACTACAACAAATTAAGAGCAGAGATAGTATATCCAGATGATTCAATTATATACTCTTCCATCAGGCCCAAGAAAACTACCATGAATGATGTTGATAGGGTATAGATTAAAATTTCCATTGGGTAGAATATACGCCACAGCGAAGCCAGGCACCCACGCATTAGGTTTTCCATGCAACCATTCAGGATTTCTCCCACTGGCACAGCCAATTGACCATGCTGATTTTGGCGATCTTGTAGAAGATGCCACCTTGGTATACATCTGTGGTGAATGAACATGACCATAGACAAGGCTCACCTCATAATCAAGTAGATTCTTTTTCACATGGTTAATACCATAGGCGTTGCCGTGCATGGCATATAGCTTGCCAAAGTTAACAAGGTCATTTTGTTTATGAACGCTGAATCTACGCTCTTTGAGTTTAAGTTCCTTTGTAAGATCGGGCACTAGTTTTGCCATAGGTGAGTATATTGCTTTGAATTTGTTCAGCCTCTCCTCATGATTGCCTAGCCAGTAATGCTTCTCTTGTGGATTACATAGGCTCTCATGCCTATTGAGCATCTTATTGACATTGCTTATTTCAGCATGGATACTACTCCACTGTATAAGACTTGGTGATTTATGATTAAAGCCTTGTAATGCTTCGCAATCTTGTGTGTCTCCGAGGTATACCAGGATGTCTGGATTAAACCTTGGTATGAACTTTTCTATAACGTGGAGTATTGGATTTGTGCTATCGTCATCTCTTATATGTGTATCTGCTAGAATCAGCAACCTTTTTGCTATCATCTCTTTTCAGTCAGGTATGAATCAGGTAATTCAATATGCGGCTTATCAACAAAATCTTTCCAGTTGCCACCCCATATCAAACCATACTTCTCCGCTAATTCCCCAAGAGGATCAAATACTTTTGGATCCCATATTGCGGCAACTTTACCCGCCATAGTTACAAACACATCTATAGCAAGAGAAGGAAAATAGTTATGCTTTGAGAATTTAGTAAGTCCGTCTATGTTAGTTACAATGCTTCCAGGCTTTGTCCTACCAATTTGGTATATATCATTTTGAGCTTGCGGTGATCTATAAGTGCATGAAATTTCAAGCGTGAGCTTGGTGTCCATGCCGAAATCGGCTTTGAGCCGCGGCCATACATCTAATATCCTCTTATGCGCAAATCGTATATCCCTTGTAGTATAGAGTTTACTTATAAACGCTTCATTGTAGTCATTCATCGCCACACCACGATTTCAAGGGCATTATCATTTACGGAACTTTTGGCGTAAATCGTCATTCCCACACCATTTATGTGCTGTTCCATAAAAGTCATATTGCCATACACCGTAAGAAAATTTGTATCTATTTCACCATCGGCAAACGCGACTCTTACATTTCCATCTTGCCTGCGAGATACCATTGTGATTTTGGTAACAGGATTGGTATCAATGTATACACTGCCTAATACACCCGCGACAGGGAGGTTTATATTGAATATAACAGGGACGTTGTTTCTCATTGCTTCGTCATTCTCTCTGATAGAATCTTATTCTTAAATAGTATCCTTGCTACTTGACCTCCTGTTGCCCTTGGGAATGAAAGAAGCGTAGCGGTAGCTAAGTCTTCAATTCCTTCTTTTTGTTTTCCAGAATTTATCTTAATTAAACCGTTATAGAATTTTGATGGAACTTGTAAGACTAGAGGTTTCACGCTGGGATCCGCTATGGGCCATATACCTTTAGAGGGTGAATATCTCCCCTGACCGAATATTGGAATTAAGTCGTCAAGATTATTAAAATTAAGACCAAGTGCTTTATACAATGCTCCTGCCAATGCACTGCTAAGAGCAAAATTGAATACAAATTTTGAAAATTCTGGATGAGTTATTATTTCACTTTTTTCTTTACCCCCTATGCTCTTAAGACCGCCAATTAAAAAGTTCATAGCATTAAATGAATACCCCTGTATTGGAAACAGCGTCTGAAATAATTTGCTTCGCATTAGCTTTGGTGTTTCTCCATCGTGGTATATCAAATTTGTAGCCGCGGCTATGGAGTCTCCAATGGTTATAGATTTTTCAACCGAGTATCCTTTTCTAATAGCATTTTCATATCCAGCTAAGAATCCTATTTTCGTTACACCTTTATCAATAAAGCTCAATGCGTTTGCCATAAGCACTTGTTCATTCTTTAGGCTTTGAGGACTGGGTATCATCTCATGCATACCCAGCTTTTTTACATTGATAGAGAATGATCTTTTCATTAAATTCCTGACAGCATTTGATTTTCCTGAACTTCCAAAAACTTTAGCAACAGCAACAAGAGTATCTCGCAGTGAAGTTGCGGCGACTATAGATGGAAGAGTGCCAGCTTGATTTAGTATCGTCCCAATGCTTCCTATTATCAAATTCCCCACAAGATTGTTTTGCATATTCCTTATAAATCTTCCAGAGGGCGAAGCAAAAAATTCAGATGCTATCTTCATATCATCCCCTGGATTTCCAACACCCATAATGTTTCTGGAACTTTCTATGAGTGCGCTTCTTAGCCTTGGAGTATGGTCAAATGCGCTGTCCATCATTGTGTTTATCATCCTATTGGCTGGAATAGTTGTTTCGACGAATCTATTTATAGAAGATAAATAGCTGAAAGCAGATTTTACGGCGTGCATAGATGGAATAGCATCAGCTAATCTATGTTGTGCTTGAGCTAGAAATGCTGATTCAGGAGCGAACATCTCTCCCAAAGAGGAGATAATGTCCTCGTCTTCTTTAGCCGCATACCCACTGAGAAGTTTTGACATCTCATCCATCTCAACCATGTGGTGCATATAATTATCTGGTCTGGGTATAATGGGGTTCTTTCCAATAGCAGGGAGTAACTCATTTGCTCTTTTCAACGCTGGATTGTATATCTCATCTTTGATGTATCTCTCAATTTCTTTAAGCCTCGAGATTCCTTTTTCTCCGAGGGCGTCTAATTCTGCTTTAGAAATATGGGGCATTTTTGGATTGTTCCTTTCTATCCATTTACCCAATGTTACTGAATTATAATCATTCTTCATTTCAGGGAACAAACGGAAAAACTTTTCTTTGGCTTCTCTTGTAGCTTTATCAGCGATACTCTGTGATGCCTCTACGTCTATAAATTTTTTCATTAGAACGAGGTCGTCTGTCTTATCCGCTATTGCCAGTAAGCTATTGGTTCTCATCATCCAATATCTCTCTGGTATTTCTTTAACATTCTTTGCGGATACAATGAGGTCATCATATTTGGAGTTAAGTGTGTATTTTTTTACTTGGCTTGATGTAAGCCTTGCCAAGTCGAAATCAAAAGTTGCATTCTTCTTCTCTAAATTTGTTAAAGGTCTCCCTATTTCTTCTGATAATTTTAATTCTGCTCTTTTCCTTTCTGTTTCATTTATCATTTTGCCTATAGGCATATTTATACTGTTTCCCTTAATCTTTGCAAAAGGCTTTGTTACAATTCCATGTGCTATTGTATCCCTGTATACTTTTGGATTAGTCTCCTTAAAATTCCGTATGAGAAGATTTAATGTTGGAAGATTCAGATGAGAAACATCTTTCCCTGTAGCTTCTTTTTGAATGATGTTTCCAAGATTATCTATTGTCCTTGCTATGTCTGCTTCTGGATTAACGCCTGCTATGGCTTTGCTCAATTCAGCCAGGGAGTCTCTGTATTTATAAGTAACATTAGGTGCTGTTCCCTTTATGGTGTAATTGGTCGCCATTTTATTGAGTGATCCTGATCCCACCGTATGCCCTATGGCTATACCTGTAGGGATTTCTTCTTCTATAGCCAATCCTTTCGTCATCTTCTTCCCAAAATCTTCGATATCAAAAAGTTGCCGAGCTCCAGTTGCTGCCTTTTCGGCGTCTTTTAGCGCAAAGTTTTTTGCAATGTTCATAGACGATTGCGGTGAAAGGACGTATTCTCCTATGTGTTTTTGAGCTGATTCCATGGATGCTTTTGACATCTCTTCAGCAGTCATGGGAATTGCTTTAGATGGAAAAAATTTGGTCTTAAATATTGAAGCAACAGCAGGTATAGACGCTAATTTGATTCTTGCTGCCTTAAGAGCAACATCAAAGGGCAGAGCCCCTATCGCGCCGCCCATAGCCGCGGTTGGAGCAATCTCTCCAATGGTCTTCTTTGGTTTAAGTATTGCCTCCTCTGCGCCAGTCAGAGCCGCCATTGCCGCTCCCCTGGATAGAAAGGTGGGCAGAGAAAGTGCCCTAGCGTATGGGATAGCCAATGGCAGGGCAGGCCCTAATGCTTTTCCAATACTCTCTGGTATCCTCTCTTTTCCAGCAGATAGGGGGTATTCCTCTCCCTTCAGGGTGCTTTCAGCCCTTATAATAGCCCCTGGAATATCTCCAGACACTGCTCCGCCAGCCACTTGGCCTATAGCCGCATATGGACGGACAAGTGAAGCATATCCAAGGAGTCTTCTAGTTGTTTCTAAGAATGCCTTTTGTTCTGGAGATGCTGAACTTTCAAATTGTCTTTCCAGATTAGCCTTCAAACTGTCTGGAATAAGATTCTTTGCTTTTAATTTCTGATAAGTTACAGGTGGGTTTTTGCTTATAGAAAAAACATTCCTTATAAGTTCTGCTCTCTGCTCCTCTGGTAAGGGGGTGTATTTTTCTGCAAGTGTAGGCATGGTTATTGACTATATTTTTTTAAGTCGTTTACATCTTCTACAGATGCATCTCCAGATACACCTGGAGTTATCTCTGTTTTAGTATACCCTGGTTCAATTTCTTCTTTCCACCACCCCCATCCAGATGTTTTCGGTGGAAACTTCGTCTGTTTTACAGTTTTTGGAAGAATTGACTTTTCCCCTTCTGCTTTTTGCTGCGCTCTCTTAATCTCTAATAAAGCAATATCTTTATCTAATTCCTTCTTTTTCAAATCATAAAGTTTATCCTGCATCCTTCTATCTTCTATCGTTTTTGCTTCTTTCCTTTTTCTATCAAGATCATCTAAATGCATAGCCCTCTTCGCCATAATAAGTGAAGTATAAAAATCATTTGGGTTTCTGCTAACCATAAGACCCGTTTGCGGAGAATATTGAAAGTTAAGATTGGCAAGGACTCTAAGGAATAGTCCAGGAATCTTAGTTTCTGACATCCTTTTACTAAAATCTTCTTTCACAGTGCTCACTGCATTGTCTACAATCTTCTTCACCTCTGGCATTTTGTTCATATTCACTGGTTTTTCTGTTTTAATGGGAATCTTTGCTCCGTCAGGCTGGGGAAGAGGTGGTTCTCCTTCAGGCTGGGGAACAGGTAGGTTTCTTTTTGCTAATTGTTCCCTTGCCATAGACTGCGCTTCTACAGGTGAGATAAAACCAAGTGGAGGTTTCCCAATCTTTTCAGGAATAGGTCCAATTCCTAAGCCAGCCAATTTGGCGGCTCCTCCCAATACAGAAGGAGCATATTCTTTAAGTGCTCTTGTGTATTGCCTTCCAGCTTCCGTCATCCCGCCGACTAATCGCTCTCCTGGGGCTTCTCTTAATGCCGCGGCGGCGATTGGAAAACCTATATTCATAACATCTTTAGCGGCTAAACCATATCCTGCAATAGGTATTGCTTTACCTAAGATGCCTGCACCCTTAGCAAGAACTCCCGCTCTTCTTAGTCCAGGAGTAATCCGAGCCAAAGCTCCACCTTCTCGCGGGACTAATGCGCCATATTGTTCAACTGTTCCAGGCATTGGTATAGGAGCAGACCCTGGAATTTGTGTAACTCTACCCAACTGCGGTTCTGTTAAAAAAGGCAACGCTCTAGATGAGGCTTCTTTTGATGCTTCTGATACCCCAGAAACTCTTCCAAACTCTGGTTCTCTAAATCGTAGATACTCCCTTATCCTAGCCATTGTGCTTTGAACTGCTTCTTTCTCCGGTCTGGATGCTTTCTTCATAGCTGATTGCACATCGCCTAGCTCCTTCTCAACTTTTGGTATATCAGATGCGAGCCAGCCTCTACCTGTGGATTTATCTGTCGATTTTTTATTTAACCACAGCCTAAACCAAAGTGGAATTTTTTCATATTCTTCTGCCATATTGATCTCCTTACTACCTACTTCTCCAACCAGTGAAATCTGTTCCTTGATAACTGTTATCATTCGTTCTCATTGAAGAAAGGTAATCCTTCATCATCTTCGCCTGTGCTATGCCAGGGACTACAGCTCCCGCTAAATTTACTGCTGAACCAAGGACATTCTGCCATACTCCTTTCTTCCTTCCCCGCCGCGCCGCGTCCATCTCTGCTTGGTATTGCTCTCTCCATCTGGCTAGATCAAATTGCCTTTGCGCCTCTGCTTGATCTGCGCTGAACTTCTGCCCCATTGCTTGTCCAAGCAGTGCGGATTCACCTGCCGCCTGTGATGCAGCCTGCTGACCTGCTAACTGCGATTCTGGTATCATTGCTACACCTTGTCCTCTCTGCCCAGATTGAGCGATGTTGAATTTTAACCGCCTTGCCGCTTCTTTGAATGGCAACAACCCAGACGCTCTTTGCGATTCTGCTAACTGCCTCCACGCATCAGCTCCAGGACTTCCAGCATAACTTCCAACCTGTCCCCATAAATTAGAAATAGCCATATAAACCTCCTACCTTAAAGGTGATCCTTGAAATACATATATCTTCCCTTGTATTTTAACATACATCTTACCATCATTCCTAAAAACTGGTATACGCTCTCCGAGTTCCTTCTCCAGCGGATTTCTCTCTCCATTGACAAGAGCATTTTGTATCGGCTGATTCTTTCTACCAAAATCATCATTAGATGTAATTGGAGCAAAATTTGGATAGTATTTTCCGACTCCCAGCTGGTGTTTGTTATCTTCTGCCATTAGAGTCCACTCTGTGATGGCAGCTGCTCAAAGTGTAGAGCCATAAGTTCTACTCCCATATCTTGATTTTGAGAGTCATTTAATACTCTGAATACTACCCTTTTTGCTTGAAATCCTATGGGGAAATGTATCCTCTTTTTTGTATCTGCTGAAGTGAATGAAACGGCAACTGGACTACTGAAAAGAGTATCAATCTCTCTCCTATAAGACACCTTAGCATTGCTTGTTTCAGCATTAGATGCAATTTCCATCATCCTCAATTTCTTCCTCGTGAATAGACTTTTCATTGATTCCTCATTCGTTTCAAAGAAAGCCGTAACAGCTATTGGATTCCCACTATCATCCATATCATTGCGTATACCCTCATCCATAAAATATAGATTCCTATTTGAGTCGCTTGATCTTCCCATATAAAGCCTGCCCTTAAACCAAAGCATAAAGTTCATAGAGAAACCCGTCCAATTCATAAACTTATTATTTTTATCAATAACAATCATGATGTCATTGGCTGTGCTATTTGACTTTGCGGCATTGAGCATATACCTTTTGCTAAAAAGATTAGCAGATATTGGAAAGAATCCAGAAGAACCTTCCATCCAATTTATTACCATTGCTGATGATGAGTGCGTCTCTAATTCTGCTAAAGAGCCAAGGCTCATTTCATGCTTTATCTGAATCCACCTGGTTGTTGGAGGCAGGGAAGAACTATCTGCAAGTATCGTCCCTATGTCGTTTCCGTTGGCTATCGTCTTCCATCCCTCCTGGTCCGTAGTGGCAGGGTAATCTATATACCATCCTGTTTCACCAAGTTCACTGGGCTCTTCAGTGTTTATGGATCGTCGTATTTTCATTGCCGCAGTGGTGATGCCAAAATGCTCCATCTGGAAGTTGAGCCATTGGGATATGTTTGGACCAATCAAGATAGGCTTTGTAACATGGAGGATGCCGCCTGTTAAAAAGTAGAAAGGATTTCCAGAACATAGAGTATTTATTCTAACTTGCAGAAATCTTTTTACCGTAGAAGATGGAATAGAACCAGATGATAGCGATGATTCTGCTCCATACGCTATTCCATTATCACTTGATTTTGTGAACATAGATATATCACTGCCTTGACCAGTTGTATTAGCTAAAAAGTATTTTCCAAAACTGTATAAAGAAGGAATAATTGCCTTTTTGTAGTCAATAGTTTTTGTAATATTTCCATCTGTATTCTCATATGCTATGTAATCAAATGTGAATGTTTCACCAAATGTATTGATTTCTGAAAATGCGTTATCCTCTATGAATGGACTTCCTGTCATATCACCAATTCCGAATTGGACTTTATTTAAGCTGGTAGGTGAAGTTGAGGTTGTTAACACCAAAGTTCCATCTATGTATAAAGAAGAAACATCAGCATCAATAATAAGAGAGTAATTGTGAAATGCAGACACGTTTATACCATAATTTAATAGAATCCCATTCATTTTTATTATCGCTGAGCCAGGGAGATTTGGATTATATTTTACTGTTACCCATGCGCCTTTTGCTCCATTCCATATGCCAAAATTCAAAGTAGGAAGCACAAATGACACAGTTGTTTCAGCCTTGGCTCTTAAAGATAAGTGATTCGGTAGAGCAGAAGAAAAAGCATCAGAAATTTTTTTAAGATAAGATGAAGCTCCTCCTTGACTTTTATCTAGTCGTAATTGTCCGCTCACTGTAGATAGGATATTATCTAAACTTATACTTTCCCATGCTATAGAAGCATCTTCGGGAAGTTCCTCACAGCTGTATAAATTACTCCATCCAATGTTTATTTTCCCTACCTGCAACATCCCCTCGCTTATATCCGTAAGCGTAGACATATTGGCATTACCCCATGAGTTGCCTGTTGTAATACTGCTTTTTATCATCTGCTTAGGCTGTTTTAGACTATCAAGTGTTATGTGATGCTTACGATTGTAATCACCTATTGAAACAAAATCCGTATAGAAGATGTCAGGTTTTGAGTCTCGCCTAGAGCCTAAGAATTTTAATACTCCATTTATTTCAATCCATGTGTCAGGGAATCTTGAACCTACCTCATCAGTAAAATTCTCAAGTGTAAATTTGAATGTTGGGTCAGGGTCTATGCGGAATATACCTATCTCTTTGAATACTGCTAATCTGTTTCTGTAGACAGGAGAAAAGCCATATATCTTATCTCCTACCCCTGCCTGGACAGTGAGCTGATTTACAGCAGGCCATGCGTTTGGGTGATCCGCATTGATTGTTATAATAGGCTGATTTGGATCGCTAAGCTCTGAAAATCGTATCTCAAGCGGGTTATCAGTATCTGCAATGAACATTGTCTCATGGTAGAATTGCATATAAGAACATTTTGGAATACTCGCGCCGATAGTAATGACAGCATTCTTACCATCCGTAGCAGATACATTTAAGGTATTCACCAGTGTGAACACCTTTGTCCCTGTGGAAGCGGTGTTGCTTAGAATTATGGAATATTCACCCGTTGCTCCTACCTCGCTTCCATCTTCTTTAAGACCAATAGCGAATATTTTTCCTCTAAATTCATTTATTTCGAATGATGCTGACCCTGTATATACAAAAGTTGAAAATGAGGAATTATTAGGCAATTTGTCTGTAAGCTGTTTATCATGTTTTAAGACGTGATCCCTATCAGTAGATATATCAAGCATGTCCCAACTCATGACAGGGTCAATTTTATTTGTTATCCACAATTTGCCGTGGCCCTGTGTAAACCGAGGATACCCTGATGTATTGAGGATTAAATCTTCTACTGTCCCATCAGATAATTTTACCTGTTTCATTCTTGTAAATGTTAATCCATCCTCTGATCTAATGACATACTTTCCATCAGAGATAAACATCATTTCTCTACCATTTTTGATATAAGTAAATGCGTTCTTTGGAGCAGATTCTAAGACAGTGGATAGAGAACTTACTTTTTGCAGTCCTGGACGCTTAGATAGTCTTCCTGGATGTGTATCCATGTCTAGATTTTCAGCATTGCTAAATGTCCTCTGATCCAATAGATGAGGCTCTGTCGCCTCATCTATTCCTTCCACAAATGGCCCAAACTGCACAGATTGCAGTTTTTGACCAGTGGAGTAGTAGCTATTTATTCCCATTATCCCCTTACGGCTTTTAACACTGCATGTCTAAGACCCACCACAGATAACCCTTCAAGCATTTGCTTTAACGCTTCACTGTGTAATATCTCACTGAATGATGTCAAACTCCCGTTAGACAGCCCTTGGAGTAGCCCTCCAAGCCCAAGAAGAATCAAAGCAATCCCAGCCATAAACGCTTTACTTTTCAGTATTGGTAATACTTTTGTTAACATTTTATTCGCCTCCTTTTCAATAAAGAATTTTAGAATCATCTGCTTAATCTTATCCATTTAAGCCTCCTTATAGTCCATTTTCTTTAACAGTGGACTATTGTAAATCTCTTGCGGACTACAATTTGAAAACGAATCAGTAAGAAGAATACCAGCAGATAAGTAGCATCTTGCTATAAATTCAGCACAGGTGAATCCCTCATATGCCTTATTCTTTGTGTAGAGTTTTCTTGACAACTTAAGGAGTCTCATCTTCTTTGCTATTGTCCAAATAGCGTTCCACCACATCTGTTTCCAATCATACCCTCTTCCAATATAAAACCACGCCATTTCTCGTATAGTAAAAATTTGCTCATTGGTAAGGGGAAATCTGCCAATTTTCACAGTGTGACAACTACCTAGGTATTTGTTCATATCCGTATATTCTATACCTTTAGGCGTAATGTCCATTATTTTATTTTCACCCACAGCCAAAGCGACATGTGAGAAATCTCCATCTGTTAAGAACTCTATTGCTTTAGACAGCAGATGTGTTTCTCTATGGTGGACAAAAATTATATCACATGGTTTCATTTCTTTTCCTTTTTCTCTTTAACTTTTTTCTGTGTTTCTTCAATCTCATGTGTAGGCATTGACTTTATTGGCACTATTGGTTTTCCTTTTATCTTCTTCATAATTTTCTCATGTTGTATCGCACTATCAATTTACCGTCATTTGTTGGTGATACACCGACAGAGACATATCTTACAGTATAGTAAAAACCAGCAGGCACTTGTTTCCCTCCCTCACTGTTTATTTCTGAATACTTTTTACTTAAGGAAATATACTCTGTCTCTACATACTTTGCTAAAGCAAATCCAGCACCATATCCCAATAGATTATCTTCATCTGTTATTGTGAACTCAATGTAATCCCCATCTGCGGGTATCCCTTCAAAACTGTATTCTCCACCATATATCCATGTGGCAACTGCAAATACTTCTGAAAACTCATTGACTTGACCCCCTGTTATATCATAGAGTAAAGACTTTCTATAAAAACTTTCTGCACCTTGTGGGAAATCTTTTTCAGTAAACATTATTCTTCAAAGCCTTCCCATCTTGCAAATATCTCCAAAGAGCCGCCGCCAGAATTTGTCCTACGAAGTCTTATACAATTTGAACCATTACCTGTTGCTTGAAATAACAAGTCTGTTTGAAAATTAGAGCCGTTTAGAAATGCCTTTGCAATTACTTCAAGAGAAGAATTACTGCATAGTGGATCATAAAATAATTCTATTTTTGCTCCATTAGAAGCAGAAGTTGCGGCACCACCGTTTATTCTCTGAATGGTGATAAGATCACCATTAGTGATGTATCGTATTGTATCAGATGATCCAGCTATGAAAGTATCAACTGATATTGATATTGCTGTTGTGAAGGGTGGCGGAGTAGGTGGTGGCAAAGTAACTTGAAGCCGCCCGCTATCATCAGATGCTACATTTGTAAATGTTCCATCTGGCTTTTTTGCGGATATAACCGCTTTGACTAGTTCCGCGTCATCTTCATCTGATAAGTTGTCCTGGATTCTATGAGAAGACGACTTGGCTATACGTGGGTGGAGTATGGTTTGCAGATGAAAAGAAGATTGTGTTGTTGGCCCATTTATATATTTAATCCTTGTATACTTTGCAGGAGTTCCGAAAGTAAACTGCTTTGTTGTTCCAGATGAGATTTTGAACTTATCCTCATTAAATACAGATATGCCATCCATAGACCACTCTACATGCAGACCATCAGATGCAGAATCAGCGTTAGCGTGAACCATAATAGAAACCATTTGATAGTTTAGAATATCTTCAAATGTCCCCGTAAATGACGCGCTTGACCCAAGGGGCGCAGTGGTTGAGTTCAAATATGAAACAACCGATGACTCATCAAAAGATGAGCTTATCTGCGCCCCTAATAGCACAGAAGGAGTTAAAAATAAGACCGCTAATAAGCGGATCAAAAATTATTCCTCCTGTCGGACTTTTATGGATGGTTCAGGAGCTGATATAGCTCTAGCAAACATCGCTCCTACAAAGACATTTGCCCCATTAGAGAAATAGCATGAACCAGGGAACAGAGGAGAACCTATGCCAGACGTGGATAGGTCATCTCCAGAATTGCCATAGTATATCTTCTTATTCCCATCATTGCAGAATGACACCATCTTTCTTGAAGCATTTGCCGCAAACAGCTGTGTATTTGCAGATGAACTTACAGAAACAGATGCCAATGACTGCGTAGTTGTAGTATTGATATTTGTCGTTACAGTCCACGCTCCACCCTGATACGCTGCTACACCCGCTGTTGGGCTTGATGCCTGAATTGTCCATGTTCCATCCTGCTGTGCCCTTATTAATGAGCTTGTTGATGCTTTGATTAACCATTCAGAAGCTCCCGAAGAACCCTGATTAGCTGTTACTGTTCCGCTCACTGCTTGTGTTGAGGGAAAGTTGTCAATATTTACACTACCAATATTCTGCGTGCCCGCTGGTAGTTCTGTATTGAACTCATTGATTACTCCCTGATTGCTGATTTCAGCCGCAAACGCAAGCCAAGGGCTCATCAGCGCAATTACGATTAGTTTTCTCATTTTTTCCTCCTTATTTTACGCCATCCATGAACACAAATGCTGTTGCTCCTGATGTGAGGCTTACTATGTTGATAGATGGTGACGTTACTGAAAAATCAAATTTAGAACTCATGGAAAAATTCTTCCTTAAATAAATATTAGAGTCTCCACCAATATTAAACATTACCTCTCCTCCCTGCGCCCACACAGTCCATGAACTGCCAATTCCATCCAGTGTAACAGAGTTAGATGTAGTAGACTTGACAAAGGAATAAGTGTAATCTTTATTGAACTTTTCAGCATCATACACCAATATAGCACTTGTAACATTGACTTTCCATGATTCCGAACCTTGTCTCCCCTGATCTGCCGCGGTGTTTAGGTTCTTCTGTGTTCCTATAACAATAGGAGCGGCTTGAAGCCAAGAAGAAAAAAGCAGAAGTAGTATCATACAAATGCTTTTCTCCCAACAAATCTTAAAGTGTATATTCCAGTCTCCGTGCAATCAGTTATATAAATGTTGAAATTGCCCACCATTATCTTAACCACGTCTTGAACTGATTTCTTTTGAAATAGCGTATTATCTTGAGGAAACTTAAAGAATGGAAACCCATCTGGATAATCCACCTGGATGCTAAACTGTGCTGTGTCTGTTGGTGGTTTAATTAAGATATGCAGACATTCAAGAGAGAAGGGGACACTCAAAACTTCTCCAAAAGGTAGAGATAAGACATCTATAGTTACATCTGTTTGTTCCTGACCCGCTATAGAAAAAGTGTTCCTTCCCCATATCATTTCTTCATTGCCTCATACACCTGAAATACTATCGCGGCTAAAGCAGTGCAACCCCCTACAAATGCAAGTATTATGCTGTCATTAGAACGTTTTGAAATTTTGTTTATATCATGATCCTTAAAGTTATCCATTACAGCATCATGCCTAGACACCATATCTTTCAATGGATTAAGAAGCTCAAACGCCGCCTTTTGACCATCCAGCAATCGGTCAAGTTTAGCGTCTATTTGACCATGAAGCTGTGAATGAGAGATTTTTTCCATGTTATTGGTATTTCTCAATCTCAACAGTTGCATAGCTGTATCTTCCATGGAATGCGGGACATACCATTCTATGCTGGATTTGTAATGAAATTCTAAAATCTACATCAAGGCTTTCAAATGAGAGTTCTGCATCTAATCCAGAATTTATCAATTTGAATAGAGAAGACGAAGAAGCAATATCTGATTTGATAATAAAATTTTTGCTTCCCCCACTAACGAAAGGACTAGCTGTGGATAAAGATGTTTCATATCCATCAACAATAATTTTTTGATAAAAAGTGCAGACTCCCGCCCCCTCTTGAGACACAGTAAGAAAATTGATTGATCTTAGCTTCCCTGCTCCAGTTGTGCTTATGACATTTACATAGCCTGTGTCTCCATCATTCGCAAGAATATTAGCCTGTATGCGGGGTAATATTCCTATAGGATCAACCATTGGCATAGCAGAGCCGCCGTTCTCTGACTTCAAAAACTTATTGGAAGCAGAATCATAGAATATGATGCCTGTTCCAGCAGAGCTTAATTGTGTTGACGTTGAATTGAATTTTGCATATCCAGTTATACTTGGATTAGTAAGTGAAGGCACTGTTTCTGCCTGCCATGAACCACCACCAACACCATCTGATGTCAGCACATAGCCATTAGATGCGCCAGTTGGCATATTAAATCCAGTCACTTGAGCAACACCACTGAATACAGCAGTGGAAGCTGAAAACCCATAAGGAAAAGAAGCTGTTGCGGTTGCTGGATATATTGAAGAACCAGCTTGAATGTTTATTGGCGATGTGGATACATTCCCTACATTGTATTCAAGTAAAATGAATCCATATCCAAAACTATTTGCGCCACTTGTAGCCTCATTACCTTCTATGTGATTTGTATCTTGCCCATTTCCACCTGCGCCACCACTACCTGTCCCATATCCCTCGCCAAGGAAATCAATACCCGCGGCTCCTCCCGTCGTCCTTGCGCCCCCACTAGGACGATCCGCGGCTTTAACTCCATTCGTTCCCCAAAAATTTCCAGCAGTGCCTCCTGCGCCTCCTTGAGATGCGCCAATACTTGCTACTCCGTTATAACCTCCATAGCCTCCTGGAGCAATGTATCCGAATATACTTGTTCCACCTCCAGAAGAACCAGGGTTTCCATCAGCACAATAAAATTCGCCAGAGCCAGGACAAAACCCAGAACCAGTGTATCCACCACAGCGTAGGCCCCCATTGCCTGGCATCCCTATTGTTGCTGGGTAATCAGTTCCAGGTATAACGTTCACTCTGACATTCCATATTGCGCCTGCGCCGCCGCCTCCGCCGCCTC